>QFCS01005117.1_pt1 | contig 287722 bp, 279 predicted proteins | sample 3576561 | NCBI WGS metagenome assembly QFCS01 | reverse complement strand
TTGGCCCGGACGGTGACCCCGCAGACGAGCCTGAAGCTCGTCACGCCTCCCGGGCGCAACGGGTGCGAACCGTGCGCGCAGGCGCCGCATCCTGCTCCGCTTCAAAAGCGCCCTCGAGAAGCGCCCCTCGTGAACAGGATGAATCGGACTATATTCCTAGATCGGGAAATGTCAACAGCCGCGTTGAACTGAGCACAGTGCTCTCGTTGTCGGGATGGCCGGAACGTCCCCGATCAAGTCGAGGACAGGCGTCCGGCCATGACAGTCGTTGCGCCTATGACTTCAGCGACCCGTGAAGCACCCAGTGCCTTACGCGCTCTTGGCCTTCCGCCCGTTCTGAATCGCGTGCCAGACTTTCTCTGACGTGAGCGGCATGTCGATGCTCGTCACTCCTTCGTCGGCCAGCGCATCGAGCACCGCGTTGACAATGGTGGCGAGGCTTCCCGCGCAACCGGCTTCGCCGCAGCCCTTGGTGCCGAGCGGATTCGAGGTCGCGGGCGAGGGGTGGTTGCTCAACGTCATTGAGGGAACATCGCCGGCGCGGGGCAGCGCGTAATCCATGAAGGAGCCGGTCACCGGCTGGCCGTTGTCATCGTAGGTCACACATTCCATCAGCGCCTGACCGATGCCCTGCGCCACGCCGCCGTGAATTTGGCCGGCGACGATCATCGGATTGACCACGGTGCCAAAGTCGTTGACGCCGTTATAGCGGACGATCTGAACGACCCCGGTTTCAGGGTCGATCTCGACTTCGGCGACGTGGCAGCCGTTCGGGAATGTCGAAGGAACGCCCTTCGTGGTGTGATCCACATCGAGCGAGGCGGGCGCGCCGTCCGGCATTTTCCTATCCCGCAGCTTGGCCGCGAGGTCCATGATGCCGATGCTGCGGTCGGTCCCCGCGATGGTGAATCGTCCGCCGGAAAATTCGATGTCGCTTTCGGATGCTTCGAGAAGATGGGCCGCGGCCTGCCTGCCTTTCTCAATGACGAGCTTCGATGCTTCCACGATAGCCGCGCCGCTCGCGGTGATCGAGCGCGAGCCGCCGGTCCCGTTGCCGGTATGGACGATATCGCTGTCGCCCTGCGTGAGTTTTACGGCGTCGAACGGTACGCCAAGCTGCGCCACAAGGACTTGCGCAAACGGTGTCGCATGCCCCTGACCGTAATCGAGCGTGCCGGTGATCAGCCGTACCGATCCATCGGATTCAAACACGATCTTGCCGAGCTCGGCGCTCGGCGGCGCGGTGATCTCGAGATAGGAGCCGACCGCAATCCCGCGCAGCTTGCCGCGCTTGCGACTTTCCTTCTTGCGTTTTGCAAAGCCTGCGAGATCGGCTTGCTCAACGGCCTGGGCGAACACCCCGGGAAAATCGCCGCTGTCATAGGTGAGGCCGTTCGCCGCCGCGTAAGGGATCTGTGACGGTTTGATGAAGTTGCGCTTGCGCAACGCGAGACGGTCGAGACCCATTTCATCTGCGGCGCGGTCGATCAGCCGCTCCATGAAGTAGTTGGCTTCGGGGCGGCCCGCGCCGCGATAGGCGCCCATCAGCGTGGTGTTGGTGAGCACGCACTTGATGTCCACGCCGATCAGCGGCATGCGATAGACGCTGTTGATGTTCTTGGCGATGTTCAGCGACAGCGGCAGCGGGGCGACGCCGGTGATATAGGCGCCGAGATTGCCAAAGCCGCGCACGCGCACGCCAAGGAATGTGCCGTCTGCAGCCAGCGCCAGTTCACAATGCACGTCCTGCGCGCGGCCATGGCTGTCGGAGAGGAAACTGGTCGAACGCTCGTCGGTCCACTTCACGGCGCGGCCGAGTTCGCGCGCGGCGTGCAGAATGCAGATGTATTCCGGATAGTTGGTGTTCTTCATGCCGAACGAGCCGCCGACATTGCGGGTGCGCAGGTGAACTTTCTCGGGCGGCACGTTCAGCGTTTTCGCCAGCGACAGGCGATTGCCGGAGACGCCCTGGGTCGGCACCTCGATGGTGAAGCGTTCGGTCTTCCTGTCGTAGCTCGCAAGGCCCGCGCGCGGCTCCATCGCGACGACGGCGAGGCGGGTGTTGACGATGTCGAGGCGTGTAACATGCGCCGCGCCTGCAAATGCCGCATCGAGCGCGGCGTCATCGCCGGAATGATAATCGAGCACGACATTGGACGGGATGTGATCGTAAAGCAGCGGCGCGCCGGGCTTTGCGGCATCCTCTGCGCTTGTCACGGACGGCAGCGGTTCGATATCGACCATGACGGCTTCGCCGGCGTCGCGCGCCTGCGCCAGCGTTTCGGCGACCACAAATGCGACCGGGTCGCCGACAAAACGCACCTTGTCGGTCATCAGCGGCAGGCGATTGGGCTGCAGCAGAGGAGAGCCGTCGCGGTTTTTCAGCGGCAGGCCGACGCTGAAGGGGGTGTATCCGGCAAGGTCCTTGCCGGTCCAGACGCCAAGAACACCGGGCATCGCCTTCGCCGCCTCGATATCAATACTCCTGATCCGGCCGTGCGCGTGGGTGCTGCGGACGATCCACGCATATGTCTGGCCGGGCAGGTTGATGTCGTCGGTATAGGTTCCCTTGCCCCGGACCAGTGTATCGTCTTCCTTGCGCCGGACCGGCTGGCCGACCCCGAATTTTTGCAGTGCGATATCGTTCTCGGCCGAAAGTCCGGAGGGATGATCGAGCATGGTGAATCCGTTGAAAAGCGGTGTGACGCACGAAAATGGCAGGATCAGGTGCGCATTTGCCGGGGCTTGTCCTGAAATATGTCAGCAAAACCAGAACCGCAATGTCCGAAAGAACATGCTCCGGTTGCGCCGCTGACCCACGCTGTTAGACTTTGTTTGAACAGAGTTCGCGGTGTGGATTCCGCGCCGCAGAGGGTTTTGCATGACTGAGGATGTGCGGCTGCACGACGGATCGTCCGTCAGCCCGCCACCGGCGACGGTTGAGGAGGCGCAGGGCCGCGGCGACACCCGCGTCCACGGCGCTGCCTATGCCGCCCTCGATCTTGGAACCAATAACTGCCGTCTGCTGATCGCGCGTGTGTCCAACGACGGATTCCGCGTGATCGATTCCTTTTCACGCATCATCCGGCTCGGCGAAGGCATTTCGACCACCGGACGCATCAGTGACGCGGCGATCTCGCGCGCGGTCGGGGCCTTGGGTGTGTGCGGGGACAAGATCCGCGCCAAGGGCGTCAAGCGGCTGCGCACCATCGCCACCGAAGCCTGCCGCGCCGCCGACAATGCCGATGCGTTTCTCGACCTGATCGCGCGCGAGACCGGCATCAGGCTCGAAGTCATCGACCGCGAAACCGAGTCGACGCTGGCGGTGATCGGATGCTCGCCGCTGCTCGATCCGAAAGCCAGGGGCGCGATCCTGTTCGACATCGGCGGTGGTTCGACGGAAGTCGTGCGGATCGAGCGTCCCGCGGGGCAACCGCACGCCGCGCCGGTGAAAGGGCCATGGGTCTCGCTGCCGCTTGGCGTGGTGACGCTGGCGGAGCGGTTCGGCGGCATGCATGTGACACGCGAGTCCTATGGCGCGATGGTTGCCGAGGTGGCGAGCCATCTCGCGCCGTTCGCCGAACTGCACGGGCATGACCTGACCGGTATGCACTTGCTTGGCACATCCGGCACCGTGACAACGGTAGCGGGCATCCACCTCGGCCTGTCGCACTATGACAGGCGGCGGGTCGATGGCTTGTGGATGAGCGATGCCGACATGGACCGCGCCATCGCGCGGCTGCTCGACATGACCTATCAGGACCGCGCGCGGAATGCCTGCATCGGCACCGAGCGGGCCGATCTCGTGCTGGCCGGATGCGCCATTCTCGATGCGATCCGCAACGCATTCCCGCTGCCGCGCCTGCGGGTGGCGGACCGCGGTCTGCGCGAGGGGATGCTGGTCGAAATGATGCGGGCCGACGGCGCGATCCCGAATTGCTAAAGTGATTCACGCCGCGGCTGAAACGTCGTATGGGATGCGTGTACCCCGTTTGAGATTGATCCTGGTTCATGGCGAAAGACACCACCGGCCGGCTGCATGTGACCGTCAAGACCGGCGGCAAGCGCAAGCTGTCGTCGAAACTCTGGCTCGAGCGTCAGCTTAACGATCCGTATGTCGCGCAGGCCAAGCGCGACGGCTTCCGTTCGCGTGCGGCGTACAAGCTGCAGGAAATGGATGACAGGCACCGGTTGCTGAAGCGGGGGCAGGTCGTGGTCGACCTCGGTGCCGCGCCGGGCGGCTGGAGCCAGATCGCCGCGAAGCGCGTCGGCGCGCTGGAGGGAAAAGGCAAGGTCGTCGCCATCGACCTTCTGGACATGCCCGAGGTCCCCGGCGTGACCTTCGCGCAGATGGATTTTCTTGATGATCGTGCGCCGGACAAGTTGCGCGCGATGATCGGCGGCGGCGCGGATGTGGTGATGTCCGACATGGCCGCGAACACCACCGGCCATCGCAAGACCGATCAGCTTCGCATCATCGGTCTGGTGGAGAGCGCCGCGGCCTTCGCCTGCGAAATTCTCAATCCGGGCGGCACGTTTCTGGCAAAGGTGTTTCAGGGTGGTGCCGACGCCGACCTGCTGGCGCAGCTCAAGCGCGATTTCACCAGCGTGAAGCACGTCAAGCCTGCCGCCAGCCGGCAGGATTCATCCGAGCGTTATGTGCTGGCGACGGGATTTCGGGGCGAGAACGGGCTGTCGCAGCAGGGACGTTAACCCAGCTTCTGGTCCCGCGCGTCATGGGTGGATTCCGCAGCGGCAGCCTCGGCGGCCTGCGGGGTTTCCAGCACCGGCACGCGATGTCCCGAAATTTCGTGCCCGGCATCGTCCGGCAGCCGCCAGAACGATATCGCCGAGAGCGCTGACAGAATGGCCACCACAATGAAGGCCGGCCAGAAATCGTTCACGCCGAGTTCCGTTGAATGATTGGCCGCCATGGTCGCCTCGACCGCGAAAGCGCCGACCGCGACGCCTGCCGAGATCGCAAGCTGCTGGTTGACGCTGACGAGCGTCGTGGCGCGGCTCATCTCCCCGGGCGTCACCTCCGCATAGGCCATGGTGTTGATCGCCGTGAACTGCAGCGAGCGGAAGAAACCGCCGACGATCAGGATGATCATGATCAGCAGCAGCGATGTGTCCGGTGTGAACAGCGCGCAAGCCGCGAGGAAGAACGAGCTTGCCACCGCGTTGATCGACAGGATGTTGCGGAACCCGAAGGTGCGGATGATCCGCCCCGCCAGCGCCTTCATGAAGATGGCGCCGACCGCGGATGCGAATGTCACAAGACCCGATTTGAACGGCGACAGCCCGAAACCGATCTGCATCAGCAGCGGCAGCAGGAACGGCAATGCGCCGATGCCGAGGCGATACATGAATCCGCCGGTCAGGCTGGCGCGCAGCGTCGGATGCCGGATCAGCGTGAAATCGAGCACCGGAGAAGCCGTGCGTCTGGCGTGCCATAGATAAAAGCCCATGGCGATGCCGCCGCCGACAATCAGCGCGAGCACGATCTGCCAAGGCAGCAGGCCAAGCCCGGCGACTGACAGTCCGAACGCGAGGCCGGCCACGCCGAGGCCCGCCAGCACGAGGCCGATAAAATCGAACCGTTCGGGATTCTCGCTCTTGATCGGGTCGATGTATTTCAGCGCGAGCCAGATGCCGAGCAGCCCGATTGGAATGTTGATCAGGAAGATCCAGTGCCATGAGAAATAGGTGGTGATGAAACCACCGAGCGGCGGTCCGATCACCGGGCCGATCAGGGCAGGCATGGTGACCCACGCCATCGCATTCACCAGCGCGCTCTTGTCGATGGAGCGCAGCAGCACGAGCCGTCCGACCGGCGTCATCATCGCGCCGCCGATGCCCTGGATGATGCGCGCGATCACGAAATGCGTGATCGATTGCGACAGCGCGCAACCGATCGAGCCGATCATGAACACGGCGATGGCGGCGCTGAACACCGCGCGTGCACCGAAACGGTCGGCGGTCCAGCCGCTGGCCGGAATGAACACCGCGAGCGAGAGCAGGTAGGAGGTGATCGCCAGCTTGAGCGTCAGCGGACTGGTGCCGATATCGGCGGCGATAGCGGGGAGCGATGTCGCGATCACCGTCGAGTCCATGTTTTCCATGAACAGGGCGCAGGCGACGATCAGCGGTATCAGGCGTTCCTTCTGCATCATCTCGGCTTTGTGGAAGGATTTTTGGAGCAGGACGGGCAGGGAGAGAATAGCGGTCCCTGATAGGCCAGTCCGGGCGCATTGGGTCAATAAACTCGTTGTGAAATCGGCCCTGTGGAGAAAAGCCCGTTGTTAGAGGGGCTTTTGCAGACGTCCCATGCGCAAAAACCGCTGAATTCCGAGCGAAATGCTTTGAAACGTCATGCGGTCATGCTATCGACCACCGCCAACCCTACCGATGGGCTTCGATTCGAGCGACGCGCTGGCGGCCGCCGAACACGCACATCCTCAAGGTTATGTCGCAGTCACGGACTGCTGAACGGAGTTGGCAATGGCAAATCAGTTGGGTCAGGGTATTCGCGAAGCGTTCACATTCGACGATGTGTTGCTGAAACCGGGCCTGTCCGACATTTTGCCCTCGGATGCTGACGTCCGCACCCATCTGACCCGCGCGATCCCGCTCAATATTCCGATCATTGCATCCGCGATGGACACCGTTACCGAGGCCAGCATGGCGATTGCCATGGCGCAAGCCGGAGGCATCGGTGTGCTTCACCGCAATTTCGATCCTGAAGGGCAGGCCGCGCAGGTCCGTCAGGTCAAGAAATACGAATCCGGCATGGTGGTGAATCCGCTGACCATCAGCCCCGACGCCAAGCTGGTCGATGCGCTGACCTTGATGAAGGATCACGGCATCTCCGGCGTTCCGGTGGTGACGGGCGGCGGCAAGGGGCAGCCCGGCAAGCTGGTCGGCATTCTGACCAACCGCGACGTGCGCTTCGCCACCGATCCGGAGCAGAAGGTCTCCGAGCTGATGACGCACCAGAACCTCATCACGGTGAGGGAAGGCGTCAGCCAGACCGAAGCCAAGAAGCTGCTGCACCAGAACCGGATCGAAAAGCTGCTGGTGGTGGACGATCAGTATCGCTGCGTCGGCCTGATTACAGTGAAGGATATGGAAAAAGCGGTCGCGCATCCGCTGGCATCGAAGGACGCGCAGGGACGCTTGCGCGTCGCTGCGGCGACCACGGTGGGCGAGGGCGGTTTCGAGCGAACCGAAAGGCTGATCGACGCAGGCGTTGACGTGATCGTGGTCGATACCGCGCACGGCCATTCCATGCGCGTGCTGGAAGCCGTCAACCGCATCAAGCGGCTGTCGAACGCCGTGCAGGTTGTCGCGGGCAATGTCGCGACCACTGCAGGCACGCAGGCGCTGATCGATTCCGGCGCGGACGCGATCAAGGTCGGCATCGGTCCCGGTTCGATCTGCACCACGCGCATCGTCGCGGGTGTCGGCGTCCCGCAGCTCACCGCGATCATGGACTCGGTCGAGGCCGCGAAGAAGGCGAACATTCCGGTGATCGCCGACGGCGGCATCAAGTATTCGGGCGATCTCGCCAAGGCGCTCGCCGCCGGCGCGGATGTCGCGATGGTCGGCTCGCTGCTGGCCGGCACCGACGAGACGCCGGGCGAAGTGTTCCTCTGGCAGGGCCGTTCCTACAAGGCCTATCGCGGCATGGGATCGGTCGGTGCGATGGCGCGCGGCTCGGCGGACCGCTACTTCCAGCAGGACATCAAGGACACGCTCAAGCTGGTTCCGGAAGGTGTCGAGGGGCAGGTGCCTTACAAGGGGCCGGTCGCCAATGTGCTGCATCAGCTCGCGGGCGGCCTGCGCGCCGCGATGGGTTATGTCGGCGCGAAGACCATTCAGGACTTCCACGACAAGGCGGAATTTGTCCGCATCACCGGCGCGGGCCTGCGCGAAAGCCATGTCCACGACGTGACCATCACCCGCGAAAGCCCGAACTATCCGGGCGGGGCTTAAGTCGCTCGGTCCAATTTCGGCCTCAACGTCCTGTCACAACAGGACGAGCCGCTTTCGCGCGGGGTTGTAACGCGCGTCTGCGTTTCTTTTCCGGATTTCCCGGATGCGATGAGCCGCAGCTTTGCGGCCGCTATTTTCCCAAACCCAGAGAAGAACATTATGGTTGACTGGACAGACGACAGGATCGCGGCACTTTCGGATCAGGATCTGAAAAACCTGATGGCGAACGCCGAGCGCAGGTCCGTCGCGGACGTGGCGGCGAAGTGTCAGGCCGAACTGGAGAAGCGCAATGCGCTGAAGCCTCGCAAGGCATCCAAGCCTCGCTCGGAGTTGAAGGAGTTCGAGCACACCGTCTCCGAGCAGTTGGCCGAAGTCGGCAAGGAAGTCGCAGGCAAGTACGATCTCTCCGAGGAAACCGCCAAGGCGAAATCGGAAGGCGTGAAGGGCTTCAAGGCCCATCGTCTTCTGGATTCCAAGGGCTTTGCCAAGCTCGGCGGCATGCAGCGCGACGGCTCGGTCGCCATCGAGCGTTACATCTCCTATCGTCGCGGCGACAGCACGGCTTATCTCGGCGTCTTTCTGCCGAAGGATGTGCCGGCGGAAGACCACGAATTTCATGTGATCGCGCCGAAAGCTGTTCTTGAGGATGGCAAGCCGGTCGCTGAAATCCGTCCGAGTGCGACGGACAAGCAGAAGCAGCCCGCGGACAGTGGTCTCGCATTCAAGGACCTGACGAGCGCGGCGGCGGCGTTCGACAAGGCGCTGGCCAAGCTCACGGCGGCTTGATCCTTAAAGGTACGTACTCTGTTTAAAACGGGAGCGGCATGATGTCATGCCGCTCCCGTTGTTGCTTTGGGCCGCATGGTCATGAGGCGCGCGCTCGGCTAAACAGTCGTCACGATCCATAAGCCGAGGAAACACCATGTCCCAGTCAGCCAAGCGTATCGTTCTTGCGTCCCGTCCGGTCGGTGAGCCCAAGCCGGACAATTTCCGTCTTGAGGATTATCCGGTGCCAACGCCGGGAGAGGGGCAGATTTTGCTACGCACGGTCTGGCTGTCGCTCGATCCTTACATGCGCGGGCGCATGGATGACGGCCCGTCCTATTCCGCGCCGGTGCCGATCGGCGGCGTGATGGAAGGCGGCACCGTTTGCGAGGTGATGGACTCGAAGAATCCCGGCTTTGCGAAGGGCGACTACGTGCTCGCACACACAGGCTGGCAGCAGTACGCGCTGTCGGACGGCAAGGGCGTGCGCAAGGTCGATCCGAAGATCGCGCCGATCTCCACCGCCGTCGGTGTGCTCGGCATGCCGGGCATGACCGCCTACACAGGTCTGCTCGCCATCGGTCAGCCGAAGCCCGGCGAGACCGTGGTGGTCGCGGCCGCATCCGGTGCGGTGGGTTCGGCGGTCGGCCAGATCGCCAGGATCAAGGGCGCGCGCGCTGTCGGCATCGCCGGCGGGAAGGAAAAGTGCGACTACGTCAAGAACGAACTCGGCTTCGACGAATGCCTCGACCATCGCGATCCGGACCTCAAGGCCAAGCTGAAGGAAGCGTGCCCGAAGGGCATCGACGTTTACTTCGAGAATGTCGGCGGCAAGGTGTTCGATGCGGTGCTGCCGCGCCTGAACGATTTCGCGCGCATTCCGGTGTGCGGCCTGATCGCCGACTACAACACCATCTTCGGCAAGGACACGCCCACGCCGCCATGGGCCAACACCATCATGCGCTCCATCCTTGTGAAGCGGCTGAACTTCCGCGGCTTCATCGTTCGCGACTTCGCGGCGATGTATCCGGATTTCATCCGCGACATGTCGCAGTGGCTGCGCGAAGGCAAGCTCAAGCACAAGGAGTTCGTCACCGAGGGCCTCGCGAGCGCGCCGGAAGCCTTCATGGGTCTGCTCAAGGGCGCCAACTTCGGCAAGCAGCTTGTGCGTGTCGGGCCTGACAAGGTGTAATTCCGAACAGCGGCGACCTTCCCGGAAACGGGAAGGTCACGCCACCGCCGAAGGCTCCAGCACCGAATCAAGATCGAGATTGATTTGCCCCGCCGCGCGGACGTGGCGGACTTCAAAACTCCCCGGTTGAAAGACATATTCAACCAGTCCGGTTTCCTTGATGCCGATCGGTTCCTGCTTTGCGTCCGACCGGATCACGAAGGATGCCGATGGCGCCCAGATGTGCCGCACATTGCCGAAGGTGAAATCCCGCCGCTGGTGGACATGTCCGCACGCGGCGAGCCGCACATTTGCGCCATTGAGCATCTCGACCAGGTTTTCGCGCGCAGGCATCGGCACATAGCGGAACGATGTGGCGGCGACCTCCTCATCGCCGGGTGCATCCCTGTAAAGCGGCTTGTGAATGAACAGCGCCACCGGTTTGCGTTGAGCATCGGACAATTGCCTGGCGAGCCATTCGCTCTGCTCGGCCTCGCAGGGGAGCGCGGTGTTCATCACCAGCGAGTTCAGCCCGATGAAACACCAGCCTGCGGCATCGAACCGCCAACGGTCCTCGCCGAATGATGCGATGAAATTCTGGCGGTTGGCTTCGGACACGCGCTGGGCAGGCTGTTTACCCACGATGGTTGGATTGTCTCCGATGTCGTGGTTGCCGGGAAGATAACGGCAGTCCACGGGCAGGGCATCGTGAAGGGATTTCGCGAAGCCGAAGTCCGCGGGATGATCCGGTCCGTCGAACGCGACGTCGCCGCTGTTGATGACAAGATCGGGCCGCGTGTCGTTGATATGCTCGCTCACCCGGTTGAAGTTCTCAGTGAACGCGGGAAATCGCGCGCCGAGATGCGTGTCGGTGATCTGGGTCAGGCGAAAGCGGGACACAAAGCGTGACATGGCGATGCTCCTTTGCGGAGCAGTTTAAATCCGTCTCATGTCAGTGCGATGGCTTGATATGGCTGTCGCGCGTTTAAAACGTGCGGAGGAAAAGGGAAAGTTGTTAGGTGATGAAATGCGTCGCGGACAAAGGTTTCGGGGATGAAATGTCGGTGCCGGTACTTCACAGCACGCGGTAACGGATGGCGAAGGTGTCGTCGGGGATGCCGCGCGCGGCGTCGGTTCGGGTCTTTGACATCACGCGATCGACCATGTGCCAGGGTCCGAACTCATCCGACGGGCTTGGATTTGCCGGAAGCCGCAGCCTGAACGCGCGCTGCGCTTCGCCCGGCAGGCTCAGGACGACCATGCGCTCGGAGGTGCGGAATTTCAGCGGAACCGAACCGCGCAGCACGGCGCGGCCGTCTTCCGTCGCAAGCAGATCGTCGTCGATCCGCGCCAGCGTCTGATTCTGGTCGGTCAGCAGTTCGACCTGCGCCTCACGCTTGAGGTCAGCGGCTGCGGCGGTTCGCGGCAACCTGATTTCAAACTCCACGGCGGGCGCCTTGGCCATCATGCCGAGATGCGACAGCGCGGCGGTGCGCAGGCCATATCCACCGGTGGCGAGCGCGCCCGTCATCAGGATGACGGCGAGGCTGCGGACAGCGAGACCGCTGAACGTCCGGACCTCGCCCTTGATCGCGAGGGTGAGGGCGACCGCCGTGACAAATCCGGCAACGGCCGCCAGCGGGCCGATGACAAGGAAAGCGGCCACATTGTCCGAACTGGCGGAGGCCGCGATCATCGCCGCGGCGGCCCAGCTCGTGAGCGCGCCCAGCACGCCCGCCAGTATCGAGATGAAGTAGAGCATCGCAGCACCCGCTGGTCCGGCCAATGCCGGAACTGATCCATTCCAGGCATTGGTCGCGACCATCCGCGTGCCGGTTCAAGGGCGGAGACAATTGTCAGCGCGGGAGGGGGCCGCTATAGCGAGGGAGCAACATACTTTCCGGGGGGATTTCGATGTCAGTTCAGATGGTTCTGCTGCCTGTCTTCATGCTGGTCCTGCTCTCCTTCATCCTGATGTTCAGGATGTTTTCGGTACGCACGGGCGCGCTGAAAAACCGGGAAGTGCGGGTTTCGGAGATTGCCGTCGGCCAGAAGGCGTGGCCCACCCGGGCGGCGCAGGTCAGCAACGCCTATTCCAACCAGTTTGAACTGCCGGTGCTGTTCTTCGCGCTGATCGCCATCGCGCTGCCGCTGCGTCAGGCCGATCTCATCACGGTGCTGCTGTCGTGGGTGTTCGTGGTCACACGCTATATCCATGCCGGAGTTTACGCCACCTCGAACAATCTCAAGGCGCGCTTCTCCGCGTTCGCCGCCGGCGCGCTTGTGCTTCTGGTCATGTGGGTCTATTTCGCGCTGAAGATTTTGCTCGCGATCTGACGATTGCCGATTCTGAAAGACGACCATGACGCCTGCCGCGCGGCTGTCCGCAGCCATCGAGATTCTCGGAGCGATCGACGCGCAGCGCATTCCCGCGCCGAATGCGCTCAAGGAGTGGGGCACCGCGCACCGCTTCGCCGGTTCCGGTGACCGCGCGGCCATCGCCGGGCTGGTGTTCGACGTGCTGCGCCGCCGGGCGTCGTCGGCTTGGCTGATGGATTCGGATACGCCGCGTGCGCGGCTGCTCGGCATGCTCAAACTGGAGCGCGGTTTGAATGCCGATGCCGTCGCAGCCCTGTGCGATGGCGGACGCTTTGCGCCAGATCCGCTGACGGACAATGAGCGCGCGGCGCTGACCTCGCGCAGCACCAGGGATGCGCCGGCGCACATTGCCGGCGACTATCCCGAATGGCTCGATGCTCAGTTCGCCGCGGTGTTCGGCGATGCACGGGTGGACGAGGCGGTCGCCATGGCCAGCCGCGCGCCGCTCGACCTGCGCGTCAATACACTCAAGGCGAATCGCGAGAAGGTGCTGGCTTCGATGAAGCATCTCGGCGCGCGGGCAACACCGTGGTCGCCATGGGGATTGCGGATTGATCTTGGCGCTGATGCGCGCAATCCGGGCATCCACTCGGAAGAAGCCTTCATCAAGGGCGGGGTCGAGGTACAGGACGAGGGCTCGCAACTCGCGGCGCTCCTGAGCGGCGCGAAGCCGGGCGAGCAGGTGATCGACATGTGCGCTGGCGCTGGCGGCAAGACATTGGCGCTGGCCGCGATGATGCAGGGCAAGGGCCGCCTGATTGCGACCGATCACGACAAGCGTCAGCTTGCGCCGATCCACGAGCGGCTGTCGCGCGCAGGCATTCACAATGCCGATGTGCGCACGCCGCGAGGCCCGGACGATACGCTGAGCGACATCAAGGCCTCCGCCGATCTTGTGGTGATCGACGCGCCTTGCACCGGCACCGGAACATGGCGGCGCAATCCCGACGCGAAATGGCGGATGCGCCCAGGCGCGCTCGAGGTTCGCATCAAGGACCAGCACGAGGTGCTTGATCGCGCAGCAGGATTGGTCAAGCCCGGCGGGCGGATCGCCTACATCACCTGTTCTGTTCTCCCGCAGGAAAACAACGAGCAGGTTCGCGGTTTCGTGGCTCGCCATCCCGGCTATGCGGTGGTGCCGCCGGAGCAGGTGATGTCGGTCCTCTGGGACAAGGCCGAGGACTTCGCCGCCGCGACCATCCAGTCGGACGAGGGGCTATTGATGACCCCGCGCCGGACCGGGACCGACGGGTTCTTCGTGTCGGTGATGAAGCGAGCGGGATAAGCAACTCGGTGTCGTCCCCGCGAAGGCGGGGACCCATAACCACAGAACGTCGTGGGGTGCGAAACGATCGCTCCGGCATCTCTCTCAAATCGAGAGTTCAGGGAGTATGGGTCCCGGCCTTCGCCGGGACGACCCTGGGGGAGATCGCAAGGCACCAAAACCTGCCGATAAGCCCGCTTTTGCGGGTTTTCCGGGGTTGCGACTCCGCCCCCTGTCGCGTATTTCCTGCCCATGACAGCATACAGCCAGACCGCCCCAGCGACCCCCGACACGGCGGGCGCTCACGAAAAGATTCTGATCGTCGATTTCGGCTCGCAGGTGACCCAGCTCATCGCGCGCCGTGTCCGCGAAGACGGCGTTTATTCCGAGATCGTGCCGTTCCAGAAGGCCGAAGAGGCTTTCCGGCAAATGAAGCCCAAAGCCGTGATCCTCTCCGGCGGCCCGGCCTCGGTGCTCGATCAGGACGCGCCGTCAGCACCGATGTCGATCCTCACCGCGGGCATTCCGGTCCTCGGCATCTGCTATGGCGAGCAGACCATGGCGCAGCAACTCGGCGGCACCGTCGAGGCCGGTCATCACCGCGAATTCGGACGGGCGCTGATCGAGGTGACCGATGACTGCGCGCTGTTCGAGGGCGTCTGGAAAGTCGGCGAAAAGCATTACGTCTGGATGAGCCATGGCGACCGGGTGACAAAACTGCCGGACGGTTTCCGTGGCGTGGCCAAGGCGCCGGGTTCGCCGATCTCCGTGATCGCCGACGACAAGCGCAAGTTCTACGCGATGCAGTTCCACCCCGAAGTGGTGCATACGCCAGACGGCGCGAAGCTGATCAGGAATTTCGTGCGCAAGGTCGCCGGCCTCAAGGGTGACTGGACCATGCGCGCCTTCCGCGAGGAAGCCATCGAGAAAATCCGCGCGCACGTCGGCAAGGGCAGGGTGATCTGCGGCCTGTCGGGCGGCGTCGATTCATCCGTTGCTGCGATCCTGATCCACGAAGCCATCGGCGATCAGCTCACTTGCGTGTTTGTCGATCACGGTATGTTGCGTAAGGACGAGGCCAGGACCGTCGTCGATCTGTTCCGGCATCACTACAACATTCCGCTGGTGCATGTTGATGCGTCGAAGACATTCCTGGGTGAACTGGAAGGCGTCACCGATCCGGAAGTGAAGCGCAAGACCATCGGCCGCCTGTTCATCGACGTGTTCGACGAGGAAGCGAAAAAGATCGGCGGCGCGGATTTCCTCGCGCAGGGCACGCTCTATCCCGACGTGATCGAAAGCGTGTCGTTCACCGGCGGCCCGTCGGTGACCATCAAGTCGCATCACAATGTCGGCGGCTTGCCCGCGCGCATGAACATGAAGCTGGTCGAGCCGTTGCGCGAACTCTTCAAGGACGAAGTGCGCGCGCTCGGTGTCGAGCTTGGTCTGCCGGATGTGTTCGTCGGACGTCATCCGTTTCCGGGGCCGGGCCTTGCGATCCGCTGTCCCGGCGAGATCACCCGCGAGAAGCTCGACATCCTGCGCGAGGCCGATGCGGTTTACATCGACCAGATCCGCAAGGCGGGGCTTTACGACGCCATCTGGCAGGCCTTCGCGGTGCTGCTGCCTGTGAAGACCGTTGGCGTGATGGGCGACGGCCGGACTTATGAATATGTGGTCGGCCTGCGCGCGGTGACGTCGACGGACGGCATGACGGCGGACTTCTATCCGTTCGATATGAAATTCCTTGGCGAGACGGCCACGCGCATCATCAACGAGGTGAAGGGCGTCAACCGCGTTGTTTATGACGTGACGTCAAAGCCGCCGGGCACGATTGAGTGGGAGTGAGGTGCCCAGATTCCGGCACCTCCTTCCAATTGCTAGCTCCGCTTCGGCCTTTTCACCGCGCGCAGTTTTCCGCTTTTTCCGCCGCCGCAGAACAGCCGATCCTTGCCGTCGGATTCAAGGCCTGACACGCCTGTTCCTGTCGGGAGAGTGAGTTCTTCAAAAACCTCACCGGTCTGCGGATCAATCCGCCGCAGCGCGCTGTCGTCGCCTTCCCAGACGCCATGCCAGAGGTCGCCGTCGACCCAGGTGACGCCGGTGACGAAGCGGTTCGACTCGATGGTGCGGATGATCGCGCCTGTCTCGGGGTCGATCTGGTGAATCTTCTTCTCGCGGTATTGTCCGACCCAGAGCGAGCCTTCAGCCCACGCCATGCCTGAATCGCCGCCGTCGCCCGGCGCCGGGATCGTCGCAAGCACGCGGCCGGACGCCGGGTCGATCTTGCGGATGTTCCGTTCAAAAATCTGGAACAGGTGGCGGCCATCGAAGGCCGTGCCCGCATGAGCGGGGACTTCGATGGTCCGCACCGGCTTGCCGCTCTCAGGGTCGAAAGCGTTCAGCCGGTCGCCGGACGCGAACCAGACATTCTGGCCGTCGAAGGTCACGCCGTGCACGTCTTCCGCGCCGGGAAAGGGGCCGTATTCGCGAAGGATTTCCGCTGCCGCTCGTTTCATGGTTCGCATCTCCGTTGCCTTGATGATCGCAACCTAATCACCCGGCAGCGCGGCAGGGAGTAACAATGCCGTCGTGAATCCGGCCACCGGCGGCGTCATCCAGCGTCGCGCGCGGGCACGGCCGAACGATTGCACCTTGCCGGATTCAGCCAGCGCGTCGAGCGCACGCTGCACCGTTCGCTGGCTGGTGCCGAGCGCCAGTGCAAGCGCCGAACTCGACCACGACTCGCCATCCGCAAGGAAGGCGAGCACGGAGGCGTGTTCTTCCTCCACAGGCGTTGCCAGCACGGCGACCTTTTGCGCCGGATGAGGGATCAGCGCAAAGCCGTCTTTGGTCGCGGCAATATCGGCCAGCGGGCGCAGCGCCTTGCGCAGCCGCCCGATCTCGACGCGCAGCCGCGCGCGGTGCGACTCGTCGGCATGCCTGGCGCGGAATGCGCGTGCGAGCAGATCGCTTCGCGATACATCGTTCGGCCACGCCTCGGCAAGGGCGCGGGCGAGGGTGAACAGCACGGGCCGGGTGGCGAGCGGGATTGTTGTGCCTGCATGGCGGACGGCATAACGGCATGCGTCCACAATGAACGTCTTTGAGGCGCGCAGCGCTTCAACCTCCGCGAGCAGGAGCGGACGCTCCTTGTTTTGTGTGATGAGCCGCGCGGCGGGCGTTTCAAGCACATGCGATGCGCTTTCCACTTCTGCGATCAGTGCGGGAATCCGGGCGTCCTGCGCAGCGCGTTCGGCCCGCGCGAGGGCTTTGCGTGCGTTCTTGATGCGCAAACGGCGCACCGAAATCCCGAAGACGGCCAGTTCATGCGCCGCGCGCCACGCGGGCGGCAGGGCTGCGGGATCGAGACCCGTCATTGCGCGCTCGGCCTCATCGAGATGCCCGATCAGAAGAAGCCGCCTGATTTCGAGCTGCCGCGCATGTGCGGCGTTGATCCGATCTCCATGCCGCTCGAGAACCGCGCGGGCGTTGTCGAGCGCTTTCGCCGGCCAGCCGAGATGCCCCTCGATGACATCGCGGGACACCAGCGCGATCTCGGCTTCAGCAACGACACAGCGGGCGCGGGCGACGGCCTCCCGTGGGCCGAAGGCGCGCGCGGCGCGCTGCAGCAGTGTTCGTGCCTTGGCGAGATCGCCAAGCTGCGCCATCGCGAGGCCGCGCAGGGCAAGGGCGGGCGGGTCGTCGCGCAGCGCAACACGGTTCAGCGCGCCGAGAGGATCACCGGCGGCGAGGGCGCGTGCGGCGGCGGTGATCAGCGAGTCCATCGAAATCCCGACACACTTGTCACTCCCGCGCGCTCCTGGTCCGGACCTAATCTACCTCACGACCAGACGCCAGCAAGCCGTATCGGGAACCCGGGCGGCAAACGGCGATTGAGGAACGGAGAACGGATCATGCCGCAGAATACAGAAACCGAGACCAGAACCGTCGGAGCGCCACTCACGATCGACATGCCGCCGGTGGTTTCGCCACAGGAGTGGGAGGCCGCGCGCGAGCGGCTGCTTGTGAAAGAGAAGGCGCATACAAAGGCCCGCGACGCACTGGCTGCCGAACGGCGGCGGATGCCGTGGATGGCGGTGGAGAAGAACTATCGGTTCGATGGACCGGACGGGACCCTGAGCCTGCTCGATCTGTTCGGCGGCCGCCGTCAGTTGATCGTCTATCGCGCGTTCTTCGAGCCCGGCGTGCACGGCTGGCCGGACCATGCCTGCATCGGCTGTTCGCTCGGCGCGGATCAAGTCAGCAACCCGGTTCATCTCAATGCACGCGATACCACGCTGGTCTATGCCTCGCGCGCGCCGCAGGCCGACATCAAGCGTCTCAAGGCAAAGATGGGCTGGCAGCGGATTCCGTGGGTGACCATCACCGACAGTTTCGATGCTGATTTCGGTGTCGATCTGTGGCACGGGCACAACGCCTTCATCCGCGACGGCGACCGCATTTTTCGCACTTACCTCATCAACACGCGCGGCGATGAAGCGATGGGCACGGTCTGGAGTTATCTCGACATGACCGCGCTCGGGCGTCAGGAAGTGTGGGAGGACTCACCGCCTGGCTATCCGCAGGATCGCACTTACAAATGGTGGAACTGGAACGACAGTTACGTTCCGGGCGCCGCGCCCGATCCGAAATGGGTCGCGGTGTCAGATGCGGGTGAAGAAGCGTTCCGCAACAAGGACGGCCAGCCGTGATCGGTATGTCCACTCCATCGCAGGAGAGCGTGATGGATGATGGTCTTGTAGACCGACCCGCAGTCACTGGCGAGGGAGTCCGCGCAAGCGTTCTGTCAGGTGCAGCCGAGTGGCTGCACCTGATGGCCGCGCCGACATTTGCGATTATGGCGCTGGTGACGGGCATGGGCGGCGATGGTGCCGTGGCGATGATTTGCGCGCACGATGCATCGCCGCTCGGAAGCATGGCGGCAATGTATGCGCTGATGAGCATGTTCCACCTGACGCCCTGGCTGAAGCTGCTTTCAAAGCGCAATGTCACAACTGACCAATCCGTGATTGGATTGCACTGATCGCCTCCGGTACTCTTGCGATTGAAGAAATCATGACTGCGGCGCAGCGCATGTCATCGTAACGAGGGATGGATCATGGCGGACTCGACACGGCGGGCATTACTGATCGCCGCAATACCGGCGTTCTCCGCAATTGTGCTGCCGCGCGGTTCGCGCGCGGCGGAGGTCCTTCCGAAGATGACAGTCCATCGCGATCCTGCCTGCGGTTGCTGCGGCGGCTGGATCGCGCATGTGAAAGAGGCTGGTTTTTTGGTCGATGAAATCCAGTCCGACAATGTCGCGCCGCTCAAGACAAAGCTCGGCGTGCCGCTGGAGCTTTCTTCATGCCACACCGCCGAGATCGGCGGCTACGCCATCGAAGGGCATGTGCCGGCGGAAGCGATCAAGCGGCTGCTTGCTGAGCGACCGCAGGCAAAGGGTCTTGCTGTCGGCGGGATGCCGACCGGCTCTCCGGGCATGGAAGTGCCGGGCTCGCCGCCCGACACTTACGATGTCATCCTGTTTTCCACTGACGGACAGCGCGTGTTTGCACGCTATCGTGGTGCGCAGGTGATCTGAGGTGTGATACCGGCACTTAAGGCATGAGGGGAAATCCCTCATGTGCGTCTTGGCGGCCCGCGCTTATCTTCATCAGGCAGTCAACGCCAGCGATGGAGAGAGCCATGCCCAAAACATCCGAAGACAAACATCCGACGCCGGACCCGGCTGAAAACAACGCTTTTTTTCCTTCCCCGTATTCGCTCAGTCAGTTTACCTCGTCGAAGTCAGATCTCGACGGCGCGAACTATCCCCATGCCTACAAAGGCGGCCGCTGGAAGATTCTGATGATCGCCGCGGACGAGCGCTATCTGCTGACCGATAACGGCACGATGTTTTCGACCGGCAACCATCCCGTCGAAACGCTGCTGCCGATGTATCATCTGGACAAGGCCGGTTTTGAGTTCGACGTCGCCACGCTATCGGGCAATCCGGTCAAGATGGAGCTATGGGCGTTTCCGAAAGAGGATGAGGCGGTTCGCAGCATCTATGACAAATATCTCGGTCAGCTCAAAAGCCGTTGAAACTTTCGGACGTGATCGAGAAGAACCTCGGCGGCAATTCGGATTACATCGCGGTTTTCATTCCCGGCGGACACGGCGCGTTGATCGGGCTTCCGGAAAGTCTCGATGTGAAGACCGTGCTCAAATGGGCTGCGGATAAGGACAAGCATATCATTTCGCTTTGCCACGGTCCGGCCGCGTTTCTCGCCGCGGCTGTGGGCGAGAAAGATGGCGACTATCTTTTGAAGGGTTACAAGATGTGCGCCTTCCCCGATGCGATCGACAGGAAGACGCCGGAGATGGGTTACATGCCCGGCGGGCTGACATGGTTCTTCGGCGAGAAGCTGAAGAAGCTCGGCGTGGACATCGTCAACGACGACATTACCGGCAAGGTGCATCAGGACCGGAAGCTGATCACGGGCGATAGTCCGTTCGCAGCCAACAACCTGGGCAAGGCGTCAGCCAGGGCGCTCCTCGAAGAGGTTGGCAAGGCCTGAGCGGCAAGGAGGGCGCGCGTGTTCCGCGCCCTCTCGTCACTTCCGTTTGAGATGAGGGGGAATTCCTCATAAGATCGGATCCGTCCCGCTCCTGATCGGAACCCAGTCATGGATCAAGCACTCGGAACCGTTCTGGCGATTGAGGCGAGCTACCGTCTGCCGTCGATCGAGAAGGCCGTGCGCGCTGTTGCGCAGCCGCTCGGTTACGATCGTTTTGTCATGTTCTCGACTGCGCCGTCGCGGGATGAACTGGTCGACAAAATCTACTGGATCGAAGGCGACTGGTTCGGCGACGGCACGATCATGGACGCTGAAACCTATCTGCGCCGGTGTCCCGTGACACGGCACGCATTGGATACGGACGAGGCTTTTTTCTGGACCAAGACCATCTCTAAGCGGGGCGAGAAATATCGCGTGGTCCGGGCGCCTCGCGGTGCCGGAATTCATGGGCTGCAGGTTCCTATCTTCGGGCGTGCAGGGCTTGAAGGCGCGATGAGTTTCGGCGGCGAAGGCGTCGACGGATCGGCGCAGACCCGTCTTTTGCTGACGCTTGTTGGTGTGGCGGCATTCCGTTCCGCCAGCCGGTTGATGGAGGCGCAGGAACGTGAGATCGGCGGACATCTGTCTCCGCGTGAGCGCGAGGTTTTGCGCTGGACGGCTGCTGGCCGCCGTCAGGCGGATATCGCAGAGACACTTGGCCTGTCGGAGCGAACAGTTGAAAATCACCTGCGCCGCGCGCGCCTTCGTCTCGGTGCAACAACGACAGCGCAGGCCATTCGATCTGCGATCCGCAGTGGTGAGATTGAAGGGTGACGGAAAGCGTTTTCGTGAGAGCTGCGCATCTAGGCTGGAGAAGCACCACCCGCCATCTCCCGCGCGATGCTGACAAAGCGCGCGATGGTTGGCGTGGTGTCGCCGTTGCGCCATGTGATTCCGGTTTCCAAAATCGGCGCGTCGCCGGCGAGATCGACATAGCGCACGCCGGTGCGCGCGAGGTTGCGCAGCGAGGCGGGCACCAGCGCGATGCCCATGCCCGCGGACACAAGACTGATGATGGTCTGCATCTGGATTGCTTCCTGCGCGATCCGCGCCTGTCCGCCATGCGCCGTGTAGTATTCGGTGACGAGATCGTGGAAGGCGGGGGCGCTCTGGCGTGGGAAGATGATGAGCGGCGCGCTCACCACTGAATCCGGCGCGAGGCGATGCGCCGACAGCGACAGCGTTCCGTTAGCGAGCCAGCTTTCCGGCACGGCGGCAACCAGCGGCTCGGTGACCAGCGGCAGATAGGAGAGTTGCTTCGGAAGCGCCGCATTCGGCGGCGGGATCACCAGGCCGACATGGCCGTGGCCTTCGAGCAGACTGGCGATCTGCACATTGCTGGTCGCCTCGGTGAGCGTGATTTCAACGTTTGGATAAAGCGAGGCATAGCGGCGCACCAGCAGCGGCAGGATGCTGTAGTCCGCCGTGCTGACGAACGAGAGCGCGAGGCGGCCCGCGGTGCCGTCACGCAACTGATGCGCGATCTCGGGCAGGGCATTCACACCATCCAGCGCAGCGCGGACGCGGGGCAGCCACTCCGCGCCAAAGGGTGTGAGCGCGACACTGCGTTTGGTGCGCACGAAGAGCGGCGCGCCAAGCTCGCGCTCCAGCATCATGATCGACTGGCTCAGTGGCGGCTGGGTCATGCCGAGGCGTTCGGCGGCCCGGCCAAAATGCAGGGTATCCGCGACGGTCACGAAATGCCTGAGCTGGCGGATGTCCATTTAATACTCTGTGCGACCTAATTACCTTCCAATAATATATTTTACAGCGGCGAGTAACCCCCTTATTGGAACCATTCCAATAAAGAGGGAACACCCATGCCGGCATATCGCTCCAGAACCTCCACCCACGGCCGCAACATGGCCGGCGCCCGCGGCCTCTGGCGCGCCACGGGCATGAAGGACTCGGACTTCGGCAAGCCGATCATCGCGATCGCCAACAGCTTCACCCAGTTCGTGCCGGGCCATGTGCATCTGAAGGATCTCGGGCAGCTCGTTGCCGGTGAGATCGAAGCGGCGGGTGGTGTTGCCAAGGAATTCAACACCATCGCCGTCGATGACGGCATCGCGATGGGGCACAGCGGCATGCTTTATTCGCTGCCGAGCCGCGAACTGATCGCGGATGCGGTGGAATACATGGTCAACGCGCATTGCGCTGACGCGCTGGTGTGCATTTCCAACTGCGACAAGATCACTCCCGGTATGTTGATGGCCGCGATGCGCCTCAACATCCCGACGGTGTTCGTGTCCGGTGGCCCGATGGAAGCGGGCAAGGTGGTGGTGAAGGGCACGCAGCGCTCGGTCGATCTGATCGACGCGATGATCGTCGCCGCCGATGACAGCTACAGCGACAAGGAAGTCGCGGCGATCGAACGTTCGGCGTGCCCGACCTGTGGTTCATGCTCGGGCATGTTCACTGCGAACTCGATGAACTGCCTGACGGAGGCGCTCGGTCTCTCGCTGCCGGGCAACGGTTCGGTGCTGGCGACCCATGCCGACCGCGAACGCCTGTTCCGTGAAGCAGGTCATGTGATCGTCGATCTCGCGCGCCGCTGGTACGAACAGGATGATGCGACTGCTCTGCCGCGCAATATCGCGAATTTCGCCGCGTTCGAGAACGCCATGAGCCTCGACATTGCCATGGGCGGTTCGACCAACACCGTGCTGCATCTTCTGGCCGCCGCGCAGGAAGGCGAGGTGGACTTCACCATGGCCGACATCGACCGGCTGTCGCGCCGCGTGCCGTGTCTCTGCAAGGTCGCGCCGGCGAAGAACGACGTTCACATGGAAGACGTGCATCGCGCCGGCGGCGTGATGGCGATTCTCGGCGAACTCGAACGCGCCAAGCTGATCGACACCAGCCTGCCGACGGTTCACGCGCCGACGATGGCGGATGCGCTCAATCGCTGGGATATCGGGCGGACCAACAGCGAAGCCGTGCGCACCTTCTTCCGCGCCGCGCCGGGCGGTGTGCCGACGCAGGTGGCCTTCAGCCAGTCCGCGCGCTGGGACGATCTCGACACCGACCGCCAGAAGGGCGTGATCCGCTCGGCGGAGCATCCGTTCTCCAAGGACGGCGGCCTTGCGGTTCTGTTCGGCAACATAGCGCCGGAAGGCTGCATCGTGAAAACCGCAGGTGTGGATGAATCGATCCTGACCTTCCGAGGCACGGCGCATGTGTTCGAGAGCCAGGACGATGCGGTGTCCGGCATTCTCGGCAACCGCGTGAAGCCCGGCGAGGTCGTCGTGGTGCGCTATGAAGGACCGAAGGGCGGGCCGGGCATGCAGGAGATGCTGTATCCGACCAGCTATCTGAAGTCCAAAGGCCTCGGCAAGGTCTGCGCGCTCGTGACCGACGGCCGCTTCTCCGGCGGCAGTTCAGGTCTGTCCATCGGTCACGTTTCGCCGGAAGCGGCGGAAGGCGGCCTGATCGGTCTGATCGAAACCGGCGATCCGATCCTGATCGACATTCCGAACCGCATCATCAGCGTCGAACTCGACGATGCTGTGCTCGCATCGCGTCGTGCGGCGATGGAAGCCAAGGGTGCCGCGGCATGGAAGCCTGTGGACCGCAAGCGCGTGGTGTCACCGGCGCTGCGTGCCTATGCGGCGCTCACCACCAACGCGGCGCGCGGCGCGGTGCGCGACGTGTCTCAGGTCGAGAAGTAGGTCGAGATAGAATATCGTCCTTGAACGCCGCTGCCCGCGATGGGTGGCGGCGTTCTGCTGTATGGCTGAGGCTTTAGCCCTCTATATATGCAGCCAGTTTCTCGAACGTCTGTTTGCCAAGCTCGATCGCGCCGAACTTCATCACGGCATTGCGCGCCTCGACTGACGGGAAGGTCGAGGTTTTGGTCAGCAGCGTGCGCCCTGCGCCGATGGCCTTGAACGTGGTGACGACCTCAAATGCATTGGGGTCGTTGTCGATGTCCGTGCCGTGACGATAGACAAGGCGCTCGGCGGGAACGATGTCGCGATAGAGCATGCGGTTCGGATAGTCCGTGCCATCCGGTCCGTGCATGGTGAAACGAAACAGGCCGCCGACGCGAAAGTCCATTGCCAGCACCGTGATCGTGAAGCCGTTGGGACCGTACCAGACTTTCATGGCATCGGGATCGCTGTAGGCGCGAAACAGGAGGGCAGGCGGCGCGTCGAACTCGCGCTCCATCATGATGGTTGGCTGGTTGTCTGGTGCGCTCGCGGTGACCTTCAGAGTTGCCGTCATGTGTCGCCTTCCTTTGCTTGAATGTCTTTCAGGTAGAGGTCGAGCTTGCCGAAGCTCTCCTCCCAGAACCGCCGGTACTGATCGAGCCATTCGGTCGCTTCCCTGAGCGCCTTCGGCTCAAGGCGGCAGGGCCGCCACTGGGCGGATCGTCCGCGCGTGACGAGGCCGGCGGTCTCCAGAACCTTCAGATGCTGGGACACGGCGGGCAGGCTCATGGCGAACGGCTTCGCCAGTTCCTGTACCGACGTCTCGCCAAGGGCGAGGCGGGCGAGGATTGCGCGCCGCGTCGGGTCCGCGAGGGCCTTAAAGGTGGTGTCGAGGGCGTCAGCCATGGCTCAACTCGTATTTAAGTTATTGCTTAAATAAAGCAGGGAACGTCGAAGGTCAAGCGGTGCTTTACCAACCGAATTGTTCATGATTTGTTCTAGTGAAATCGGAGCGCGTATCATGTCCGAGCAGTTGTCCTTCCCCGGGTTTGAACCGACGGCTCGCGCAACCGACAGCGTTTTCCTGGCATTGACGCCGCCGGATGCAAAACTTCCGCTGATCGCCGAACATATTCAAAGCCTTCGCCAGACCCACGGTCTCAGAGGGAAATCGCTCACCCCGTCGTGCCTGCACCTGTCGTTGCACAGTCTGGGCATTTACGATGGCTTGCCTCTCGGCCTCGTCGAGACGGTGAACACGGCGATGGCCAGGGTGGCCGTGCCGCCGTTCGGCGTGACCTTTGAGAGCGCTCTGAGTTTTTTCAACAAGCGATCGACCAAACCTGTTGTGCTGCGCGCGGGCGGTGATACGGCCGCGCTGTTGGAACTTCATCGCGTTCTGGGTGCTGCAATGACACGCGCCGGACTGGGACGCCATGTGATGCGATATTTCACGCCGCACATGACGCTGCTTTATGACCGCCGCATCGTTGAGGAACATGCCATTGCAACGTTCGGCTGGACGGTGACCGACGTTGTGCTCGTACACAGCTTAATCGGGCGGGGCCGTCATATTCATCTCGCGCGGTGGCGGCTGCGCCAATAAAGTCGCGATCCTTGCAAGGGAGAGCGCGTTGGCGACAACGATCTACGGCATCAAGAACTGCGACACGATGAAGAAGGCGCGCGCGTGGCTGGACAAGCACGGCGTCGCCTACGATTTCCACGACTACAAGGCCGAGGGCATCGACAAGGAGCGGCTGGCGCGCTGGAGCAAGGCCGTGGGCTGGGAGATGCTGCTGAATCGCGCCGGGACGACATTCCGGAAACTGCCCGAGGCCGACAAGGAGAACCTCACCGAGAGGAAGGCCATGGCGCTGATGCTGGCGCAGCCGTCCATGATCAAGCGCCCGGTGCTGGAAATCGGCGGCAAGCTGCTGGTCGGGTTCAAGCCCGAGAATTACGCGGCAGAGATCAAACGGTGAGGGCGGCTAGCGCCGCTTTCCGAGTTTTGCACTGACAAGGTCATTGGCCGCCTGGCCCGCGGCTTCGATATAAGCCGCATCGCGATGGACGAGCGCCGTCGAAAACGCGCCATCGAGCAGGATCATGATCTGGCGCGCCAGAGCGCTGGCGTTCCTGACGCCCGCGTCATTCATGACACCCGCAAGCCATGACTCGACATTGGTCTTGTGCCGCGCGCCGACTTTCATCGCCGGATGTCCCGGCATTCCGGCGAGTTCGCCGGCCGTGCGAAGAAAACCGCATCCTTTCCAGCTCGGGTGCCGTGCCGATTTTGCGAGATTGACAAAGATCGCTTCGATCTTTGCCGGCAAGTTTCCTTTAGCCTCCTGAAACCAGCGCGCGAAGGTCTTGAGGTTCGGCTGATCGCGGGCGTCGAGATAGGCCGCGATCAGATCGTCCTTGCTCCTGAAATGATAATAGAGCGTCCGTTTCGTGACGCCGGCCTGTTCCGCCACGGCATCGACGCTTACGCTGCGAATGCCCTCGCTGTAATAGAGCTTGGCTGCAGCCTTGAGAATGCGGGCACGGGTGGGTTCTGAGTTTCTCGGCATACATCAATGTATACCGGGTAGTGAGTATACACCAGTGTCATCCGGCGCCATTGTCGCGTACCGATGTTGCACCGGAGAACGGCCATGGCCGCAAACATTCTTTTTGAGTCCCGTGATGGAATTGCATTCCTCACGCTGAACCGGCCCGAAAAGCTGAACGCGCTGAGCTACGCGCTGATCGACGAATTGATGTTGGTGCTCGACCGCATTGAGAGCGATCCAGCGATTCGAGTTGTCATTCTGACCGGCAGTGGTGACCGCGCGTTTTCAGCGGGGGCCGACATCACTGAGTTCTCGCGCAGCGTTAAGGAAGGACCGGACGTCGCGGTCCGGCAATTTGTCCGGCGCGGTCAGACGATGACCGCCCGGCTGGAGGCTTTCGAGAAGCCGGTGATCGCTGCCATCAACGGCATCTGCTTTGGAGGCGGCTGCGAGATCAACGAGGCGGTTCATATTTCGATCGCCAGCGAGCTCGCGACTTTTGCAAAGCCTGAAATTAATCTCGGAATGCCTCCGACATTTGGCGGAACCCAGCGCTTGCCGCGGCTGGTCGGGCGCAAACGTGCGCTGGATCATCTTTTGACCGGCGATCCCTTTTCGGCGTTCGACGCGCTTCAGATGGGTCTCATCAACCGCGTTGTTCCCGATGCCGATCTCATGGCAGCGGCGGAGGGCATTGCGCATCGCATCATGCGGCACTCGCCTCTGGCTGTGGCAAGTATCCTGAGCGCGGTGACGCGCGGTCTCAATGCGTGCATCGGAGAGGGGTTGCTGATTGAACGCGGGCAATTCGCACGGGTCGCGCCGACGCGCGATCTGCGCGAAGGACTTGATGCATGGCTCGAGCGCCGCACGCCACACTATGATGGCGCGTGGACCTCAAAACAGGGTTGAGGTGGGCTGGTCGGGTTTTGAGGTTCGGCAGTACCGTTCCCTTGAGGGTGCGACGTTCTGGCGCGGGCTGAGGCGTGCCGATCATTCCGAACAACTTCATCGGCGCGCGAGCAAACGGCGATTAGCTACAGGTCCTGCTGGCCCGCGGGCGGGCGAACTGGACAAGGACAAGCTGCACGAGGCGATGGCGCATCCCCTCGAACTCGGCGAGAAACTGGAGCGGAATCCCGCTGCGTGATCATTTGCGGAGAAGCTAGACGAACTCGATGGTGTCGCCGGGCGCGATACGGCCCGGCAGTTCGTGATAGAGTTCGCGGTCGATGACTGAACGCAACTGATAAACCGGCAGCACGTCGTTCGCGCGCATCAGGTTCCTGATCTCGAAGCTGCCGTCGTCGCTGATGGTTTTCAGCGATGCGAGAATGTGGGTCACGCCGGCGCCATCCGAAAACGGCAGCAGCAGCCGTTCGTAATCCACCTTGCGCCCGTAAAGGTCATTGACCTTCGAGATGGTGTAGACCGGCAGCCTTCGCCGGACGCATTCGAGATAAATCGGAACGACAATCGGCTCGAGCTTGGCGCCGACATATTCGTCAAGGTAGCGGCCCTGACCGGTGGCGCCGTAGGCATTCGACATCCGGGTGCCTTCACTCTCGATCCGGAAGCGGGGATGCTGTCCCGTGCCGTGAACCGTATAGGTGACGAGATCAGCCGCATCCTCGGCGAAGCGCTCGGGGCGGTATTCGTCGAAGCGCGGCAGACGGTCTTGCCGGGCATACAGCCGCAGCCAGACGTTCAAGAAATCTCGCTGCTTGATCGATTTTACGATGGCCGGACCGGCGCCTTCAAATTCCATGACCGACGTCCTGAGCGGGGGTTAAGGAATGTCCTTGCCGCAATCATCGGTCTTCGGGCGAAATTTTTCATGAAGAGCTGAGATCGGCGGAAATTAGGCTTAACGGCCGCTTTATCCGGTTCCGGCGTTTATCCGCATCCGGCTTAGGTCCCGGTGGACATTACAGATTTTGCGCGCTACGCATAAATGGTGGGCAGCAATGCGGCTTGCGCAACACTAACGACCGATACATATTCCCGGCCGGATTGCCGGGGCGGCTGCCGCGGCTCAAGCGCCGGGGGCGGCGCAAATAAAAGGCCACGCGCGGTATCCGCGCGAAGGCTGACAGGGGGAATTTGCTTGTCTGACGAGTTTATCCTTGAAACCTCTGGGTTGACCAAGGAGTTCGCGGGCTTTGTGGCCGTGAGCGACGTCAATCTGAAGGTTCGCCGTGGAACCATCCACGCGCTGATCGGTCCGAACGGGGCCGGCAAGACGACCTGCTTCAATCTCTTGACCAAATTCCTGCAGCCGACGCGCGGACAGATTCGCTACAAGGGGCAGGACATCACCGCGATGAAGCCGGCGGACGTGGCGCGGCTCGGGCTGGTCCGTTCATTCCAGATTTCAGCGGTGTTTCCGCACCTCACTGCAATGGAAAACGTGCGCGTCGCCCTGCAGCGCCAGCACGGCTCGTCGTTCGATTTCTGGCGGTCGAAGGCGGTGCTCGATCAATACAACGCACGCGCGCGCGAACTGCTCGACGATGTCGGCCTGAGCGATTTCGCCAACACGCCCGCGGTGGAAATGCCCTATGGCCGCAAGCGGGCGCTGGAGATCGCCACCACTTTGGCGCTCGATCCGGAAATGATGCTGCTGGACGAGCCGATGGCCGGCATGGGCCACGAGGACATCGACAAGGTTGCTGCGCTGATCAAGCGCATTTCGCAGAAGTACACGATCCTGATGGTCGAGCATAACCTCAACGTCGTCGCCAACCTGTCCGACACCATTACCGTGCTGACGCGCGGACAGGTCCTGGCTGAAGGGAATTACGCTACGGTCTCAAAGCATCCCCAGGTCAAGGAAGCCTATCTGGGAGCTGGCCATGAGTAACGCTGCAAGCTCACCGGTTCTGACCGTCAAGAATCTGGAAGCCTGGTATGGCGAATCCCACATCCTGCACGGCATGAACTTTGACGTTCGTCAGGGCGAGGTGGTCACGCTGCTTGGCCGCAACGGCGCGGGTAAGACATCGACGCTGAAGTCGGTGATGGGCCTGATCGGCAAGCGCACCGGCTCGGTGGCGTTCGAGGGCGCGGAACTGATCAAGCTGCCGGCGGAAAGAATCGCGCGGCTCGGCATCGCGTTCTGTCCGGAAGAACGCGGCATTTTCGCAAGCCTCGATGTGAAGGAAAACCTGCTGCTGCCGCCGGTGATCCGCAGCGGCGGCATGACGCTCGATCAGATTTTCGAGCTGTTTCCGAACCTCAAGGAGCGTCTCGGCAGCCAGGGCACCAAGCTCTCCGGCGGCGAACAGCAGATGCTGGCGATCGCGCGCATCCTGCGCACCGGCGCACGCTTCCTGATGCTGGACGAGCCGACCGAAGGTCTCGCGCCGGTCATCATCCAGCAGATCGGCAAGATGATCGCGCGACTGAAACAGGAAGGGTTCACCATTCTGCTGGTTGAACAGAATTTCCGCTTCGCTTCGACCGTCGCGGACCGGTTCTACATTGTCGAACATGGCAAGATCGTTGACACGTTCGCAAACTCAGAACTCCAGGCCAACATGGAGAAACTGCACACCTATCTCGGCGTGTAAAACGGCAATCAGAATGACAAAAGCCCAGAACAAGCCCAAGAGTAGCAAGCGCCGCCAATCGAGCGGCATCCAGGAGGGAAGACAATGAAAGCAACGATTTCGGCACTCATGCTGGGGACCGCGCTGATCCTTGGCGCAGGCACCGGCGCTCTCGCGCAGGATAAGGTCGTCAAGATTGGCAACCTGACGGATATGTCGGGTCTCTACGCTGACGTAGGCGGACCCGGTTCGACCACCGCCGCGGAAATGGCGATCGAGGATTCCGGCCTGACCAAGAAGGGCTGGAAGATCGACCTCGTCTCGGCCGACCATCAGAACAAGCCGGACGTCGGCACCACAACCGCGCGTCAGTGGATCGACGTTGAAAAGGTCGACGTGGTCGTCGACGTGCTGAACTCCGGTGTCGCGCTGGCCGTGAAGAATGTCGTGACCGAAAAGAACGCGATCATGATCAATTCCGGCGCGGCGTCGTCGGATCTGACCAACAGCCAGTGCTCCCCGAACGTCGTCCACTGGACCTACGACACCTACATGCTTGCCAACAGCACCGGCACCGCGCTGGTGAAGGCGGGCGGCGACACATGGTTCTTCCTGACCGCCGACTATGCATTCGGCGCGGCGCTCGAACGTGACACCACGGCGGCCGTCACCAAGGCCGGCGGCAAGGTGCTCGGCAGCGTCAAGCATCCGCTCAACTCGTCGGACTTCTCCTCGTTCCTGCTGCAGGCGCAGGCGTCGAAGGCGAAGATCGTCGGTCTTGCGAATGCCGGTGGTGACACCACGAACTCAATCAAGCAGGCGGCGGAGTTCGGCATCGTCAAGGGCGGACAGAAGCTGGCCGGCATGCTGATGTTCATCAGCGACGTCAACTCGCTCGGTCTCAATGTCGCGCAGGGCCTGAACTTCACCGAGACGTTCTATTGGGACTTGAACGACCAGACCCGCGCCTTCTCCAAGCGCTATGCGGCGAAGGCGAAGAACAAGGCCATGCCGACGATGGTGCAGGCCGGCGTCTATGCCGGTCTCATGCACTACTTCAAGGCGCTCGAAGCACTCGGCGGCAACCCGCACGATGGCAAGGCTGTCGTGGAGAAGATGAAGTCGATGCCGACCGACGACGCGCTGTTCGGCAAGGGCCTGATCGAGCCTAACGGCCGCGCACTCCATCCGGCTTATCTGTTCGAGGTGAAGAGCCCGGCGGAGTCGAAGGGGCCGTGGGACTACTACAAGCTCGTTGGCACGACCCCGATGGACAAGGCGTTCCGCCCGCTGTCGGAAAGCGTCTGCCCGCTGGTGAAGAAGTAATCACGATCGCCCGGCGGCTTCGCGCCGCCGGGCATCCTCTCGCAAGACTGTCTATCTGAGCGCGAAAGAATCTGTACGATGCAAGCTCTCTACGCCCAGCTTCTGGTTGGACTGATCAACGGCTCGTTTTACGCGCTGCTGAGTCTCGGGCTGGCCGTGATTTTCGGAATGCTGAACATCATCAACTTCGCGCACGGCGCTTTGTACATGATGGGCGCGTTCGTCGCGTATTTCCTGCTGAACCTGTTCGGCATCGGTTACTGGTGGGCGTTGCTCCTGGCGCCGCTGATCGTGGGCGCGTTCGGGATTCTGCTCGAGCGGACCATGCTGCAATGGCTGACCGGCCTCGATCACCTTTACGGACTGCTGCTGACGTTCGGCCTCGCGCTGATCATCCAGGGCTTGTTCCAGAATTATTTCGGCTCGTCCGGCCTGCCATACGCCATTCCCGATCTGCTCAAGGGCGGCGTCAATCTCGGCTTCATGTATCTGCCGATCTATCGCGGCTGGGTGGTCGTGTTCTCGCTGGTCGTGTGTCTGGCGACCTGGTTCCTGATCGAAAAGACCCGCCTTGGTGCTTACCTGCGCGCGGCGACGGAGAATCCAACGCTGGTGCGTGCCTTCGGCATCAACGTGCCGCGCATGATTACGCTGACCTACGGTCTCGGCGTCGGCCTGGCAGCGCTCGCCGGCGTGCTCTCCGCTCCGATCAATCAGGTGCGTCCGCTGATGGGCGCGGACCTGATCATCGTGGTGTTCGCCGTGGTCGTGATCGGCGGCATGGGCTCGATCATGGGCTCGATCATCACCGGCTTCGCGCTTGGCGTGATCGAAGGCCTGACCAAGTATTTTTATCCCGAGGCGTCCAATACCGTTGTCTTCGTGCTGATGGTGCTGGTGCTTCTCGTAAAGCCGACTGGACTGACGGGGCGGGCGAATTAACATGACAACGATTACCGACAACGCCATTCCGGTGAAGGGCCGCACCAGCGACGAAATGATCGCTTTCGTTATCATGACGGTGCTGCTGGCCGTCGTGCCGCTGACCGGGATTTATCCTTACTTCGTCATGCAGGCCCTGTGCTTCGCGCTGTTCGCCTGTGCTTTCAACCTGTTGATTGGCTATGGCGGCCTGCTGTCGTTCGGCCATGCCATGTTCCTCGGCACCGCCGGCTATGTGTCGGCGCATGCCCTGAAGGTGTGGGGTCTTTCGCCTGAACTCGGGATCATCGTCGGTGTTGCGGCGGCCTGCGCGCTGAGTGTCGTGACAGGCCTGATCGCGATCCGCCGTCAGGGCATTTACTTCGCCATGATCACGCTGGCCCTGTCGCAGCTTCTGTTCTTCATCTATCTGCAGACGCCGTTCACCCACGGCGAAGATGGCATCCAGGGCATTCCGCAGGGCATGATGTTCGGCGTGTTCGACCTGTCGAAGCCGACCACGCTGTATTACGTGGTGATGGTGATCTTCCTGCTCGGCTTCCTGCTGATCTATCGCGCCATCAACTCGCCGTTCGGCGAGGTGCTGAAGTCGATCCGCGAGAACGAGCAGCGCGCCATTTCGCTGGGCTACAAGACCGACCAGTACAAGCTGCTGGCCTTCATCCTGTCCGGCACGCTGGCGGGCCTGGCAGGGGCGGTGAAGGTGTTCGTGGCGCAGAACGCCTCGCTCACCGACGTTCACTGGACCATGTCCGGCGAAGTGGTGCTGATGACACTGGTCGGGGGCCTTGGCTCCGTGTTCGGGCCGGTGGTCGGCGCCTTCGTGATCATCGCCATGCAGCAGTATCTGGCCGGTTTCGGTCAGTGGGTGACGGTGATTCAGGGCGTGATCTTCGTGATCTGCGTGCTGACCTTCCGCCGCGGCGTCATCGGCGAAATCGCCCATTTCTTCAAGCGGTCGCTGTAACTGCTGGATTTTTCAGGGCTTCCGGCCCGCATAAAACAGTGGATGACCGGTTCAAATGCGCCGGTCTCTGCCTGTTGGCCTGCAAACCGGTTTATGACAGATATGTGACAAATTCTGTCGTGCCGGAGAACAATCATGCTGGGCTGGTTTCGTAAGCTGCTTCCACGGGAGGAGCGGTTTTTCGACCTGTTCGCCCGGCACTCCCAGGCGGTGGTGCAGGGCGCCGAGGCGCTGGAGGGCATGATGCGCGGCGGGGAGGAGACCCCGGTCTACTGCCAGCGTGTCAACCAGTTCGAGAACGACGCCGACCAGATCACGCGCGAAGTTCTCACTGCCGTCCGCCGCACGTTCATCACCCCGTTCGACCGCGGCGATATCAAGAATCTCATCACCTCGATGGACGACGCCATCGACCAGATGCAGCAGACCGCCAAGGCGGTGATGCTGTTCGAGGTGCGCAGTTTCGAGCCGCCGATGCGCGAGATCGGCGCCATCCTCGTTCAGTGTGCCAATCTCGTCGGCAAGGCTGTGCCGCTGATGCAGGCGATGGGGGCCAACGTCACCACGCTGACGGCGCTCACCGAGGAAATCACCCGCCTGGAAGGCCGTGTGGACGATCTCAACGATATCGGCCTGAAGGAGCTTTTCCTCAAGCACCGCGACGGCAATACGATGGATTTTGTGGTCGGCGCGGAGATTTACAAGCATCTGGAAAAGGTTGCCGACCGCTTCGACGACGTCGCGAACGAGATCAACAGCATCGTGATCGAACAGGTTTAGGGTCGCGTCGTGGATGCATCGCTCGCTTTCCCCATCCTGATCGGACTGATTGCCGTCGCACTGCTGTTCGATTTTTTGAACGGTCTGCACGACGCGGCCAACTCCATCGCCACGATTGTGTCGACCCGCGTGCTGCGGCCGCAGTATGCCGTCGCATGGGCGGCATTCTTCAACTTCATCGCGTTCACCGTGTTCGGCCTGCATGTGGCGCAGACCATCGGCACCGGCATCATCCATCCCGAGGTGATCGACGCGCATGTGATCTTCGCCGCGCTGATCGGGGCCATCGTCTGGAATCTGGTCACCTGGGGCCTTGGTATGCCGTCGAGCAGTTCGCACGCGCTGATCGGCGGATTGCTGGGCGCGGGCATTGCGAAGGCCGGGCTGTCGGTTGCGGTGTGGAGCGGCCTGTCGAAAACGCTGCTGGCCATCGTGCTGTCGCCGCTGGTCGGATTTCTGCTCGCGCTGTTTCTGACCGCCATCGTCTCATGGGCGTCCGTCCGGTCCACGCCGTTCGCGGTCGATCGCGCGTTCCGGATTCTGCAGTTTGTGTCCGCCTCGCTGTATTCGCTTGGCCATGGTGGCAATGACGCGCAGAAGACCATGGGCATCATCGCCGTGCTGCTGTACTCGCAGGGCTATCTCGGCAGCGAATTCAGCGTGCCGTTCTGGGTGGTGATTGCGTGTCAGGCAGCCATGGCGCTCGGAACGCTGATGGGCGGCTGGCGCATCGTGCGCACCATGGGCCTGCGCATCACCAAGCTGACGCCCATGCAGGGCTTCTGTGCCGAGACCGGCGGCGCGGCGACGCTGTTCGCGGCGACCTTCCTCGGCATTCCGGTGTCCACCACCCACACCATCACCGGCGCGATTGTCGGCGTCGGCGCCGCGCGCCGCGTTTCGGCGGTGCGCTGGAACGTGGCAAGCTCGATTGTCTGGGCCTGGATCTTCACGATTCCGGCCGCCGCGCTGGTGGCGGCTGCGACGTACTACGCAACCACTCTGGTGGGATGGAAGTAGCGGCGGCCTGTCATCTGCTCACGCCACGACCTTGAGGCCGATGATGCCTGCAACGATCAGCCCGATACAGGCGATGCGCAGCGCGGTCGCCGGATCGCCGAACAGCCAGATGCCGAGGATAGCGGTTCCAACCGAACCGATCCCGGTCCAGACGGCATAGGCCGTGCCGACCGGCAGCGTCTTCAGCGACAGGCCGAGCAGGGCGACGCTAGCGATCATGCTGACAATCGTCAGCACCGACGGCATCAATTTGGTAAAACCCTCGGTGTACTTCAGGCCGATGGCCCAGCCGATCTCCAGCAAACCCGCAATAAACAGCATTGACCACGCCATGGCCTAACTTCTCCATAGCAGGGCCGTCCCTGCGGATCATGTGGGATGAATCGAGGTCGTCCTCGACGCTCGCAGTATGCCTCGGCGGCAAAGAAGATGCAAGTGCATGAAATCAAATACCCTTGATCCTGCCGCGTTTCTTTGTCACACGCTCGCACCATGTCCGACACCGCCATCGCCGCCGAATCCCCGCTGACGCCGCTTGCCGAAGAAGTGGCGCGGCGCCGCACGTTTGCAATCATTTCGCATCCTGACGCCGGCAAGACCACGCTGACCGAAAAGCTCCTGCTGTTCGGCGGCGCGATCAATCTCGCCGGGCAGGTGAAGGCGAAGGGCGAGCGCCGCAACACGCGCTCAGACTGGATGAAGATCGAGCGCGAGCGCGGCATTTCCGTCGTCACCTCGGTGATGACCTTCGAGTTCCAGAATCTGGTGTTTAACCTGCTCGATACGCCGGGCCATGAGGACTTCTCCGAAGACACCTACCGCACGCTGACCGCGGTCGACTCCGCCGTCATGGTGATCGACGCCGCCAAGGGCATCGAGGCGCGCACGCTGAAGCTGATCGAGGTGTGCCGCCTGCGCGACATTCCGATCATCACGTTCATCAACAAGATGGACCGCGAAAGCCGCGATGTGTTCGATCTGCTCGACGAGATCGAGAAGACGCTCGCGCTCGATACGTCGCCGATCAACTGGCCGGTCGGCCGCGGCCGCGATTTCATGGGCACCTATAATATCGAAACCGGGGGCATCCGCCTGCTGGAAGGCGGCGGCGCCAAGACCGGTGCCATGGAAAAAATCGAGATTTCCGATCTCGCCAGCCGTAACGCCAACCTCAATGCCGGCGAGATTGCCGACGAACTCGAATTGGTGAAAGAGGCCTCGAAGCCGTTCGACCTGCAGTCGTTTCGCGAAGGCCATATGACGCCGGTCTATTTCGGCAGTGCGCTGCGCAACTTCGGCGTCGGCGATCTGTTGGAAGGTCTCGGCCGTTTCGCGCCGTCGCCACGCGCGCAGGATGCGGACAAGCGCAAGGTCGAGGCCGACGATCCGAAGATGAGCGCGTTTGTGTTCAAGATTCAGGCGAACATGGACCCGAACCACCGCGACCGTATCGCCTTCGCGCGGCTCTGCTCGGGCAAGTTGACGCGCGGCATGAAGGCCAAGCTGGTGCGCACCGGCAAGGCGATGCCGCTGTCGTCGCCGCAGTTCTTCTTCGCGCAGGATCGCGCCATCGCCGATGAAGCCTTCGCAGGTGATGTGGTCGGCATTCCGAACCACGGTACGCTGCGGATCGGCGACACGCTCACGGAAGGCGAAGATCTGACGTTCGTTGGTGTACCGTCATTCGCGCCGGAAATCGTGCGCCGCGTACGCCTGACCGATGCGATGAAGGCCAAGAAGCTGAAAGAAGCCCTGCAGCAGATGTCCGAAGAGGGCGTGGTGCAGGTGTTCCGTCCGCGCGACGGCGCGCCCGCGCTGGTCGGCGTGGTCGGCATGCTGCAGCTCGACGTGCTGAAAGCGCGGCTCGATGCGGAGTATTCGCTGCCGGTGGATTTCGAGATCAGCGAATTCCAGTTGGCGCGCTGGATTTCGTCGGACGACCGCAAGAAACTCGACGCCTTTATGGCCGCGAACAATTCCGGCGTCGCCGACGACGTCGACGGCGACCCGGTGTTTCTGGCCAAGAACGAGTTTTATCTCGGCTATACCCGCGAGCGCGCCGAAGGCATCGTGTTCTCGTCGGTCAAGGACGTGAAGAAGAAGGCGTGAGCGCTTCTCTTTCGCCTACCGGCTGCGCTTCTCGACATTTGCCTTGATATTCCCCAAGCCCACAGCCGCCTCGGCGTCCATCGCCGCGATCTGTTCGTCGGTCGGCGGCTTCTTGCGGGCAGGATTGCGCAGGGTGCGGGTGAACTTCGTGCCGCCATCGACCTCTTCGCAGGTGTACTGAACCACGATGGGGCCGATGAAGGTTGTCTCGGCCTGCACGATCCAGAGCTTCGGGCTGACACAGGCGCGCACGATCCAGTCGAGCGAGACTTCGCCGGAACGAATGTGCCATTTTTCGTGAAACAGCTCGCCGGTGTCCAGCGGACGATTCTCGCTGTCGATGTGGTGCGAGGCCGCGAGCCATTCCGGCCAGGACTGCGGGTTGGTCACATAGTCGAACACCGCTTTCGCCGGCGCGTTGATGATGATGTCGTGGCTGCGCTCGAAAGCGACGGTGGCAGGGGCGTTCATGGCGTTCCTCTTTGTTTTGTTCGCTTACCGGACCTTAGTTGATCCGGATATCGCCGCGTTTGATGACATCCGACCACAGTCTGATCTCCGCGTCCATCCGTGCGCGCAGCGCCGCGGGTGTGGAGGGGGAAGCCTCCATCAACTGTGTCTCCAGCCGCTCGCGCACACTCGGCTTGGTCAGAATGTCGTTCACTTCATCATTGACCTGCGCGATGATCGCGGGTGGCGTGCCAGCAGGGGCGATCAGCGCATTCCATGCGTCGGACTCGACCTCGATGCCTGACTCTTTCAGCGTCGGCACGTCGGGCAGGAATCGCGAGCGCTGCGCCGTCGCAACCGCGAGGATTTTCACCTTGCCGCCTGCGAGTTGCGGCGTCACCGCGATAGCCGGCAGGCACGCGGCCTGCACGTCGCCGCGGATCACGGCGGTGATGGCCTGCGGCGATCCGCCATAAGGGATGTGGACCATCGTCGCGCCCGCGCGCTGCGCGATGGCTTCCATGGTCAGATGCGATAGGGAGCCTGCGCCGATCGAGCCGAAGGCGAGTTTCGATCCATCGCGTTTCAGCATGGCGATGAACTCGGCGACCGAATTGATATTGAGGCTTGCAGGCACCACCAGCACGCTCGGCAATGAAGTGAGCATCGTGACGGGCGAAATATCTTTCGCCGGATCGTAAGGCAGCTTTGAAAACAGCAGCGTGTTGATGGCGAGCGGACCGCCGAGGCTGATGCCGAGCGTGGCCCCGTCGGGTGCGGCCTTTGCGACGGCGTCGGTGCCGATATTGCCACCGGCGCCCGGCTTGTTCTCGACCACAAAGCTCGCGCCCGGATGCCGTGTCTGAAGATCGTCTGCGATGATCCGCCCGACCAGATCGGGTGTCGAGCCCGGCGCATAGGGCACGACGATTTTCACGATTTTCGGCGGCCACGACGAGTCCGCTGCGCGGGCGTTGGAGGCGGACGCGGCGAATGCCAGCGTGAGGGCGGCGATTGCAAGGGATTTCATAAGGCCGGGAAGAACTTGGAGCAGGGTTGCGATGCGGAAGCGGCATTGCGCGCCGCACCCCAAAAGTGATACCGGGGCAGCCGGACCCTAACAGGGTCTCAGGCGGGGTGGAATGTGCCGGAAAGCGGGGCTGAAAACCGCTGCGGGCAGGTCGAAGGGAGGAGCGGCACCATGGGCTTGTTGATCCTGATCGCCGGACTGGCGTTGTTCCTTGGCGTTCACACCCTGACCACGCTGCGCGGCCCGCGCGCCCAGGTGATCGCGCGGCTCGGTGAGGGCGGCTACAAGATTCTCTACACGCTGGTGTCGTTCGCAGGCCTTGGGCTGATCGTCTGGGGCTTCAGCATGTATCGCGCCACGGGCTGGATCAATGTCTGGTATCCGCCGGTCGCGCTGCGGCACCTCGTGCTCGCGCTGATGCTGCCTGCGGTGATCCTTGTGGTGGCGTCCTATATCCGCGGCCGCATCTATACGACGGTGAAGCATCCGATGCTGGCCGGCGTGAAGCTGTGGGCGCTTCTGCATCTTCTGGCCAATGGCGATCTCGGATCGATCGTCCTGTTCGGCTCGGTGCTGGCCTGGGCGGTCTATGACCGCATTTCGCTCAAGCGCCGCGAAGATCCCGGCGCGCCGCCGATTCCCGTCGGCGGCGTCGGCAACGACCTGATCGCGATCGCGGTCGGTGCCGTGGTCTACGCCGCGCTGGCCTTCGCATTCCATCCTCTCGTGATCGGCGTCCCCGTGATTGGAGCTTAAGACATGTCCGTACAATCAGCCGTCAAGCGCAAGACCGCGCCCGATATCCTCAAGCGCAAGGGCGGCGACCCGATCGTGATGCTGACGGCCTATCACGCGCATACAGCGCGGCTGGTCGACAAGTACTGTGACGTTATTCTGGTCGGCGACTCGCTCGGCAACGTGATGCACGGCTTCGAGACCACGGTGCCGGTGACGCTCGAGATGATGATCCTGCAGGGCCATGCGGTGATGCGCGGCTCGCAGGAAGCACTCGTTGTCGTGGACATGCCTTTCGGCTCGTATGAAGCCTCGAAAGAGCAGGCGTTTCATTCCGCCGCGCGCGTGATGAAGGAAACCCACTGCGGCGCGGTGAAGATGGAAGGCGGCGTGCGCATGGCCGAGACCATCGAGTTTCTGACCACGCGCGGCATTCCGGTGATGGGCCATGTCGGCCTCACACCACAGTCGATCAACACCCTCGGCAGCTTCAAGTCGCAGGGCAAAGACGAAGCGATCAAGATTGCCGCCGGCGAGAATGTCAGTGGCCCGTTTCAGGACGACGCGCGCGCGGTGGCGCAGGCGGGCGCGTTTTCCATCGTCGTGGAAGCGGTCGCCGAGCCGCTGGCCCGCCGCATCACCGAGATCGTGTCCGTGCCGACCATCGGTATCGGCGCCAGCAACGCCTGCGACGGTCAGGTGCTGGTGCTCGAAGACATGCTGGGCCTGTCGCCGTGGGTGCCGAAGTTCGTCAAGCGCTACGGCAATCTTGGACCCGGCATCGAAGCGGCGATTCAGGATTACGCGAAGGAAGTCCGCTCGCGGGCGTTTCCGGGGCCGGAACATGTCTATGGCATCAAGCCCAAAGGCTGATCTTTCCGTTTGAAAGAGGCTCCGGGTTTGAACCCGCGGCCTTCACAACGCGACACACCATCGGGACGGTTTTGCTCCCGATGGTGGATGAGACATGGAAGACGGTTTCTTTGTTGCGCGCGGCTCGCGCCTCGGCGCGATCAAGGCGTTTATTGTGAGCAGGATTGATAATCCTGAACTCTGCCTTGATGACGTGGCTGCGCATCAGCAGATTTCGTCGAGTTATGTGAGAAAGCTGTTCGCAGCCGAAGGCGCGAAGTTTACGGCCTTCGTTCTCCAGACCCGTCTCGAAAAGGTTCTTGAGATGCTGGCTGATCCCGATGCGCGTGGTCAGCCCATCAGCGCCATCGCGCTGAAATGCGGTTTCAACGACATCTCCTATTTCAACCGTGTCTTTCGCAAGCGCTACGGCTGCACGCCATCCGATCTCCGCTATGGCCGCGTTGCCAATGCGGAGCTTGCGGCAAACGGGCGACTTCCGGCCTGATGATTTCGCCCTCCGGCGCGGGGCCTTTGGCGGCGGTATATCCGTGCGGGTCCGCCCGACCCTCCGGACAGTGTTAACGCTTTGATCCGGCTGACTTTGCCTTGTCAGCGCCATACCGGTACTGTATCGCCGCCGTCATATCGGGAGCCGCGCCAGCCGCGCGGCGGGCGACGGTTTCACACGTTTTCCAGAACAGGCCGGGGCGGGACAGTTAAGTGTCTGAGATTTTTAATGAAATTGATGAAGACTTGCGCCGGGAGCAGTTCAAGAAGCTGTGGGACAAGTATTCGTTCCTGATCATCGGTGTCGCGATTCTCATTGTCGCCGGCGTCGGCGGCTGGCGCGGCTACCAGTATCTTGAGGCGAGGAAGGCTGCGGAAGCCGGGTCGGCATTCGAGGCCGCCGTAGCGCTGTCCGAGCAGGGCAAGAAGGCCGAGGCGGAAGCCGCCTTCACCAAGATCGCGACCGAGGGTGCCAAGGGATACCGGGCGCTCGCGCGCCTGCGCGCCGCCGCGGATGCGGCTGCCGCCGATCCGAAGGCTGCCGCCAAGCTGTATGACAGCATCGCGGCGGACCCGGGCATTTCGGTCACCGAGCAGGATCTGGCGCGCATCCGCGCCGCCAGCCTTGTCATGGAAACCGAGCCTTACGCGGATATGCTCAAGCGCCTTGAGGCTGCGACCGCCGAGGGACGGACCTTCCGGCATACCGCGCGCGAACTGCTGGCCCTGTCGGCCTATCGCGCCAACGACGCCACCGCCGCGCGCCAATGGCTCGACATGATCGGCAACGATGCGCGCACGCCCGCAAGCCTGCGCAGCCGCGCCGAAGCCCTGCAGGCCCTGTTGCCGCCCGCCGCGAAGAGCTGAGACGAGATCCCGCATGCGCCGTTCGCAACGCCTGATTGCCGCCGCCGTCCTTGCCGCGATCTCTGTCGCGCTTGCGGGTTGTTCAGGCGGCGGGTTCGATCCGACCGATATGATGGATTGGTTCGACACCAAGAAGAAGCTCCCCGGCGAGCGCCGGCCAGTCTTCCCGGAAGGCGTTCCCGGTGTCGAGCAGGGCGTGCCGCGGGACATGTACAAGGGCGCGCATCAGCAGGAGCCGCCGCCGGTGGCTGAGGCGCCGCCGCCAGCGCCGGAGCCGCGCAAGCCGGCTGCGCGTTCTGCGGCCCGCGAGGCTGATCCGTTCCCCAAACCGGTGGATGAGGCGCATCCGCCGAAGATGAAGAAGCCGAAGCGCCGAAGCACGACCGTGCCAGATGCCGATGGCCAGCCGGCTCAGGCGGCTGCGCCACAGCAGCAGGCCGCACCGCCGCCTCAACAGCAACAGCCATCGTCTTTCCCGGCGCCCTTGCCGAGCGGGGGCTTCTCGCGCTGACCGGTCTCAATTCCCGCTGCGGCTGTTTCGTCCGCGCTTGCTGATCCCTTTATTGACATGAGGTCCGTAAAGGGCGAACGGATTTCCCATGTCCTTTACGATCGCTATCATCGGCCGGCCCAATGTCGGCAAGTCGACCCTGTTTAACCGGCTGGTTGGACAGAAGCTCGCGCTTGTCGACGACCAGCCCGGCGTCACCCGGGACCGCCGCGAGGGAGCGGGCAAGCTCGGCGATCTTGAATTCACGCTGATCGACACCGCCGGACTGGATGAAGGCCCGAAGGGCTCGCTCACCGCGCGGATGCAGGAGCAGACCGAGGCGGCCATTGCCGCCGCCGACGCGCTGCTGTTCGTGATCGACGCGCGGATCGGCCTGACGCCGACGGATCGTGCCTTTGCCGATTTCGCGCGCCGCGCCAACAAGCCGGTGGTGCTGGTGGCCAACAAGAGCGAGGGCAAGCATGGCGAGGCGGGCGCGATGGAATCCTACGCACTTGGTCTCGGCGATCCGGTGCCGATTTCCGCCGAGCACGGCGAGGGCCTGAGCGATCTCTACGATGCGCTGGCGGCGCTGATGCCGGAGCCGGTTGAAGCCGGTGACGAAGAGGACGACGCTGATACGTTCGAGAATGTGGACGGCGATGACGAAAGCCTCACCACGCGGCCGATCCGTGTTGCCGTCCTCGGCCGTCCGAATGCCGGCAAGTCCACAATGATCAATCGCCTGCTTGGCGAGGAGCGGCTGCTGACCAGTCCGGAAGCCGGAACGACCCGCGATTCCATCGCGGTCGATGTGATGTGGAAAGGCCGCGAGTTTCGCGTGTTCGACACCGCCGGCCTGCGGCGGCGTTCGCGGATCGAGGACAAGCTGGAAAAGCTGTCGGTGTCCGACGCACTGCGCGCGGTGCGGTTCGCAGAAGTCGTCGTGCTGATGATGGATGCGCAGAACAGGTTCGAGGAGCAGGATCTGCGGCTCGCCGATCTGATCGAGCGCGAAGGCCGCGCCATCGTGCTTGCCGTCAACAAGTGGGACTTGATGGAGCGCGCACCGAACCAGATTTCGCGCCTGCGCGAGGATGCCGATCACTGGCTGCCGCAGATGAGGGGCGTGCCGGTGGTTGCTGTGTCCGGCATGATGGGCGAGGGCATGGATCGCCTGATGAGCGCGATCGAAGACGCCTATGCCGTCTGGAACCGGCGTATCCCGACGGCGTCGCTCAATCGCTGGTTCGAGCAGGCGGTGCAGACCAATCCGCCTCCGGCCGTTTCGGGCCGCCGCCTCAAACTGAACTACATCACGCAAAGCAAGGCGCGTCCGCCGAGCTTTGTCGTGTTCTGTTCGCGGGCGGATGCGGTCCCCGAATCCTACCTGCGTTATCTGATCAACAGCATGCGCGTAGCGTTCGACCTTCCGGGCACGCCGATGAGGATCACGCTACGCGAGAAGGACAATCCATTCGCGCACAAGCGCAAGCGGAAGTCCTGACGGATTCGCTTTTCCGTTTTAGTTCGATTTCGTCCATGTGGTGGACTTGCAGATCATGCCGCCCATGGCGCAGCCCGCCGTGGTGAGCGTGCCGCCGGAGAGCGACATCTTTCCGGCATAGGTCTTGCCGTCTTCCGGGTTGAACGCGGAGCCTTTCCACGCATCCGTGCCATCGGGCTTCATGTCGTAGAAGATGCGCTGGCCGACCTTCGCAGGTGTCTCGACGCCCGGCTTGAGCCAGACCAGCGAGCCGCAATAGGCGCCGCCGCCGCACGGGCCGATCTTGACCTTGGACGCGCCGGTGTCGCGCAGCCATGTTCCACTTGGATCGCCCGCGAAGGCGGGCGAGGTGATGAGTGCGAGCGCTGCGGCCGCAGCCGCGATTCTGAATGCCATTGCGTTTCCCCTCGGATGACCTGCGCCGGCCTCTGCGTGCCAGCTTGCGCAAATTGAACAGGGGGAGCTTGAGAGAGTCAATCGGAGGACGTGGCGAGTCTCATTCGACGGGTGTGCGGAAACTCTTCAGCGTCTTCGATGGATAGTCGAAGAATTTTCCTGTCGCGGTCCACGACGGCAGGCACATCGGCACGATGAATTCGGCGGCCTGCTCGGGCGTGTCGAGAGTCATCGGGTCTTCGCCCGGCATCACGGTGGCGCGCATGCGGGTGCGGATCGGGCCGGGGCTGAACAGGTTGACGCGGATCGGCGTGTTGACGGTCTCGTTCGCCCACACCCGCACCAGCGCATCGAGCGCCGCTTTCGAGGCGGCGTAAGGTCCCATATAGGCGGTTGCCTTGCTGGCGATGCCGGATGTGATGAACACCGCGCGTCCGGCGTCAGATTTCTGCAGCAGCGGCTCCATGCAGCGGATCAACTGGAAGTTTGCCGTGGTGTTGACGGCCAGCATGTTGTCCCAGAATTTCGGATCGGTATGGCCGAGCGGCGAGGACGTTCCGGCGACACCCGCATTGCCGATCAGCACGTCGAGCTTGCCGTGACGTTCGTTCAGCGCTGCTCCGAGGCGGGCGATGCCATCGAGATCGGTCATGTCCAGCGGCACCAGTGTCGCGGTGCCGCCGTCGGCGCGGATGGCGTCGTCCAGTTCCTCCAGCGCGCCCTGTGTCCGCGCCACCGCGATGATGTGGGCGCCGGCCCGCGCCAGCACGCGCGCCGTGGCATAGCCGATGCCGCGCGATGCGCCGGTGACGAGGGCGAGGCGGGAAGCAAGAGGTTTGGTCATACGATGCAGCCTGGATTTACCCTCGCCCCGTTTGCGGGGAGAGGGTGGCTCGCGGCCTTGGCGGCGAGCCGGGTGAGGGGCTTGCTATGACATATCAATGCACGGGAATAAACCCGTCGAACCAGTCTCTCCGCGCAGGCGGGGAGAGGTGGCGTACCGGTGCGAAAACTCGTGTACAAGGCCGCCATGAGCGCGAAACCCAACCCCGGCGGCTGGCGGGCGATGACGGCTGCGGATCTTCCGGCCGTCAACGCACTGGCGGCGCGCATTCATCCTGAATATCCGGAGGACGCGGCGGTTTTCGCCGAGCGGCTGCGGCTATATCCGGAGGGGTGCTGGGTGTTCGCGAGCGGCATCGGGATCGAAGCCTATGTCGTCAGTCACCCATGGCTGCACGCCGAGCCTCCGGCGCTGAATTCGCTGCTGGGCGAACTGCCCGCCGCATCATCGACCTACTACATCCACGATCTGGCTCTGGCGCCGGATGCACAGGGGGGCGGAGCGGGAGCTGCTGTCGTGACGTGGCTGGCGGCGCATGCACTGGCCAGCGGGCTTTCCGGCATGTCGCTGATCGCGGTCAACGGCTCGTCGGGGTTCTGGCAGCGTCAGGGATTCGCGGTCACGCGAAACCCGCAGCTTGACGCCAAGTTGCGAAGTTACGGCGACGATGCAGTCTACATGACGCGATCGCTTGAGGTCACCGGTTGGCATCCGTCATCGAGAAGCATCAGCGCCCTCTATGAACGCCATGCAACTGCCTTTGACCGTGATCGCGGCAACCGGCTGGTCGAGCGCGTGTGGTTCGAGCGTTTCCGGCAGGTGATGCCGGCGGGTGCGGATGTGCTCGATCTCGGATGTGGCTCGGGCGAGCCGGTCGCGCGCTACCTGATCGAGGCGGGGCACGGTGTTACGGGCGTCGATTCAGCGCCGACGCTGATTGATCTGTGCCGTGCGCGGTTTCCAGAGCAGACGTGGATCGCGGGCGATATGCGCAGAGTGTCGCTGCCGCGCCGTTTCGGCGGCATCGTGGCGTGGAACAGTTTCTTTCATCTCACGCCGGACGATCAGCGCGCGATGTTCGCGGTATTTCGCGAACATGCGGCGCCCGGCGCCGCGCTGATGTTCACCAGCGGGCCTGCGGCTGGCGAGGCGATAGGAAGCTATCAGGGAGAGGCGCTCTATCACGCCAGCCTCGCGACGGCGGAATATGAGGGACTGCTTGCTGCGCACGGTTTCGCAACCGTGCGGCATGTGGTGGAGGATCAGACGTGCGGCGGCCTGACGGTGTGGCTGGCGCGGATGCAATCAGCCTGAGCAGGTGGACCGCGCAGGCTGGTGAGGTCAGCTCGCCTCGGCCAGCAGCGAGAGCTGGTGCGGCTGCTGCTCGACCTGGGTCTGGTCGGTGAGGTGGGTCGGGTAGGCGCCCGTGAAGCAGTGATCGGCGAACTTCGGATTCGCAGGATCGCGGCCGTCGAAACCCATCGCGCGATACATGCCGTCGATGGACAGGAACGCCAGCGAGTCCGCGCCGATGATCTCGCGCATTTCCTCGATGGTGTGGGTCGCGGCCAGAAGGCCACCGCGATCCGGCAGGTCGATGCCATAGTAATCGGGATTGACGATCGGCGGCGAGGCGAGGCGGAAATGGACTTCCTTGGCGCCGGCATCGCGCATCATGCGCACGATCTTCTTCGAGGTGGTGCCGCGCACCAGCGAGTCGTCGATCAGGATGATGCGCTTGCCTTCGATGGCGGCGCGGTTCGGCGCATGCTTCATGCGCACGCCGAGTTCACGCACGCTCTGCGTCGGCTGAATGAAGGTGCGGCCCACATAGTGATTGCGGATGATGCCGAGCTCGAACGGCACGCCGGAAAACTGGCTGTAGCCCACAGCGGCAGGCACGCCCGAATCCGGCACCGGCACAACCACGTCCACCTCGACCGGATTTTCCCGCGCAAGCTGCGCGCCGAAGGCCTTGCGCACTTCGTAGACCGAGCGGCCGCCGACGATGGAGTCGGGGCGTGCGAAGTAAATGTATTCAAAGATGCAGGGGCGAGGCGGCTGCGGCGGGAAGGGCTTGTGGATTTCCTGGCCGTGTTCGTCGAACACGATGACTTCGCCCGGCTCGATGTCGCGGACATATTTCGCGCCGATGATGTCCAGCGCGCAGGTCTCAGACGCGAGGATCGGGCAGCCATCGAGTTCGCCGAGGACCAGCGGGCGTATGCCGAGCGGATCGCGTGCGCCGACCAGCTTCTTGTTGGTCAGCGAGACCAGCGCGTAGGCGCCCTCGATGGCGCGCAGCGCTTCGATGTAGCGCTCAATAAAACGGCCGCGCTTGGACTGCGCGACCAGATGCAGAATGACTTCGGTGTCGGTGGTCGACTGCATCACGGTGCCGTGGCGGACCAGTTCACGCCGGAGTGTCAGACCGTTGGTGAGGTTGCCGTTGTGAGCGACGGCGAAGCCGCCTGCGTTCAGTTCGGCGAACAGCGGCTGCACGTTGCGAAGGATGGTGCCGCCGGTGGTGGAGTAGCGGACGTGGCCGACGGCCATGTTGCCGGGCAGGCGCTCGATGACTTCGGCGCGGGAGAAAGTGTCGCCGACAAGGCCGAGGCGGCGTTCGGAATGGAAGCGGCCGTGGTCGTAAGTGACGATGCCTGCAGCTTCCTGGCCGCGATGCTGGAGAGCATGGAGGCCAAGGGCGGTGATGGCGGCGGCTTCGGGATGCCCGAAAATGCCGAACACGCCGCACTCTTCGCGCAGCGTGTCGCCGTTCAGATCCTTGTCCAGATCGTCATCCAGGTCGTAGGCGGATTTGGAGGGAGGTGCAGACTGATCGCCAGAAGGGGTTTTCATATGGTCCACCGCGCCCTTGTCTGTGGCAGGACTAGAACTGAGCCTAGCGTCCTGCGGGTTTGCCTTCGATCAACTGTTTCAGCCCGTCACGAGCCGATTTGCCATACCCGCCGTCGTTTCCAACCGTTGCCGTGGTGCGCGGTTCGGGAGCAGCATCGGTCTGCTCCTCGTCGCCCTTTTTCTTGAACCTCTTCAAGATGGTGTTCTCGGGGTCGTCGGGCAAGAAGCCCATTAGCCAGTCGCCGGTTCCCTGCAACATCACCTTGGACTTGGCACTACGGACCCAATCGGGCTGTTGTTTGTCCGGCACCAGCCAGGCGAAGAACAAAAACGCGACAACCATGATCAAGAGGCCGCGAGCGAGGCCGAACAGGAAGCCAAGCGTGCGGTCGAGCGCGCCGATCCGGGAGTCCAGGATCATATCCGAGATGCGGACGGTGATGATCGAGACCACGATCAGGGTCAGGATGAACACGCCGGCGACAACGGCGACGGCGGCCACGGTTTCGTTGTTGAAGTAGGTTTTCGCGGTCGGCAGCAGCTTCTGATAGGCGTAAAGCGTGGTCAGGGCGGCAGCGCCCCATGCGGCGATCGACAGGATTTCGCGCATGAAGCCGCGGATCATCGCCAGAAGGCCCGACAACAGCATCACGGCAAGGACGATAATGTCGAGAAGCGTTATCGGCATCGGATGGTCAGGTCCGCTTTCAGTTTCAAAGTGGCGAATCGGGGCACGCGATCCCCGGATAGCTGACGGCCATATCGCACGTCCCGCAAGGGCCGGGAACCCGCAAAAGCCCGGCATCAACGGCAAAACTGCATCGCAGCTATGGAACGCCCGTTGCGGTTAACGGTCCGTAGCAAAAGCGGCGCGCAGCCTGTGTGAAGCCGCCGGTTATATAGCGTCAGCCCACACGGGCGTCACGCCGCGCGCTCTCGTCGTGGGGCTTGAATCGGCCTTCCGGAGTGGATTTCCCCGGTGCTGTGGCTTTGCGGCCCCGGGCCGCGATGTCAGCCACTAGCGAAGTGAGCGATCCGACTGTGTTCAGGGCCAATCCGGCATCGCCGACGGCGTCTCCCCGGGCGGTTTCCGGCAGGATTGCGCGGCCAAAGCCGAGCTTGGCGGCTTCCTTGAGCCGCGCGGACGTTTGGGCCACCGGGCGAACTGCGCCCGACAGCGAGATTTCGCCGAAATAGACCGCATCGACGGGCAGTGGCGCATTGGCAAGCGAGGAAACGAGAGCGGCGGCTGCCGCCATGTCGGCCGCAGGCTCGTTGATGCGCAGACCGCCCGCGACGTTGAAGTACACGTCATAGCCCGACAGCTTCACGCCGCAATGGGCCTCCAGCACCGCCAGCACCATGGACAGGCGGCTGGACTCCCAGCCCACCACGGCGCGGCGCGGCGTGCCCAGGGTCGTCGGCACCACCAGCGCCTGCAATTCCACCAGCACCGGGCGCGTACCCTCAAGGCCGGCGAACACAGCCGTGCCCGGACTGCCGAGGTCGCGTTCAGACAGGAACAGTTCCGACGGGTTGGAGACTTCGCGCAGGCCAAGCCCGGTCATCTCGAACACGCCGATTTCGTCGGTGGGGCCGAAGCGGTTCTTCACCGCGCGCAGGATGCGGAATTGCTGCGAGCCTTCGCCCTCGAAGCTCATCACGGCATCGACCATGTGCTCGACCACACGGGGGCCTGCGATCTGGCCGTCTTTCGTGACATGGCCGACGAGAATAAGCGCCGCGCCGGACTTCTTGGCGAAGCGAATGAGCGCCTGCGCCGAGGCGCGCACTTGCGTCACCGTGCCGGGTGCGGATTCCACCGTATCGGTCCACATGGTCTGGATGGAGTCGATCACCACGAGGCGCGGCGGCGTACCTTCCGACAGTGTTGCGATGATGTCTTCGACCGAGGTCTGGGCAGCCAGTTGCACCGGCGCGTCGGCGAGGCCGAGCCGTGCGGCGCGCAGGCGCACCTGCGCCACGGCTTCTTCGCCGGAGATGTAGACCACGCGGTGCCCGGCGCGCGCCATCAGGCTCGTGGCCTGGGTGAGCAGCGTCGATTTGCCGATACCGGGATCGCCGCCGACCAGCAGCACCGAGCCGCGCACGAATCCGCCGCCGGTCACGCGATCGAGTTCGGTCATGCCCGATGAGAGGCGCGGCGCTTCCGGGCTCGAACCCGTCAGGGATTCCAGCGCGAAGGGCCGGCCCTTGCGCTTGGCGCGCAGATTGGCTGGCACCGACGTTGCGCCACTGACGTCTTCCTCCGACAGTGTATTCCACTCGCCGCAGGACTCGCACTTGCCCTGCCATTTGTTATAGGCGGCACCACAGTTCTGGCAGACAAAGGAGAGGGCGTTTTTCGCCATGGAGCGGCCTGCCAGCGTCGGAGCAACGGGAATCGTATGTTCCTCTTTTGTTCACAAAAAGCGTTAAAAAGTCAACCCATGTCCGCGCGGCGGCCGATGGCAGGCGACCGAGGAAGCAGAGGCAGGAGCAGCCTTTGTTCTTTAACGCGCGTCGATCACCAGTTCGGTGCGCACGCTGCGGACGTCCACCTCGAACTCCATGCCGATCACCGGCGGCCATGCCGGATACCAGGCGAGGCCGATCTGGCTGATCCTGTCTTCGGCGAAGACGGTGTCGAGCAGCGGGCGAACGTCATGCACCGTATAGACCTGCGCGGCGGTGACCTTGCTCCAGTCGCAGCCGAGCGCGGCGACACGCTCGCGCATCGCATTCATGACAAAGCGCGCCTTGATCTCAAGTCCCTTGAGCGAGACATCGCGTCCGCCGACTATGCGCTCGGAAGGCGGGGCGCCATCGCGGATTTCGGGCTTGCCCGAAATCAGGAAGTCGCCGGACGCGCCGGATTCCGGAACAGTGTAGGTGAAGGCGAAGAACATCGCCTCGCTCGGGACTTCGGTGATCGGCGCGAGATTGCTGCGCGCCAACGGATTGATGTCGCCCGCCTTGCAGCCCCACTGATGCAGCGTCTTGAGATATTCGCCGTTGAAAGCCTGAAACTGCTCGCCGGTCATCGCAGCGGGCGAGCGCAGTTCGCAGGCGGCCAGCGCAGTAACGGGGCGGCCTTCACGCTCCAGATGCTTCTTGATGAAAGCGAAGCCGTCGGCCATCGGGATCGGACGCATAAAGCGCACGCGGCGCAGCGCATATCCGGGCAGGGCGGCCACGCCGCTGGAAAACGGCCCGCCGGGCGAGACGATGTACTTGTAGTTTCCGGGTGCGAACTCGGTGACCTCGGGCATTCGGCTGTCCTTCTTCTTGTTTGAACTTATTGCCCGCCCTTGTAAGCGCGTACGTATCGCTTGCCGAGGCTTGTCAGCACCTCGTAACCGATCGTGCCGAAGTGATGCGCGAGTTCGTCCACGGTGATCTCGCTGTTGAGCAGCGAGACCAGCGCGCCGCGGCGTGTCGCGCCGGGCGGAATGGCGGTGATGTCGATGGCCATCAGGTCCATCGAAATGCGGCCCGCGACCGGGCAGCGCTTGCCCGCCACCATCGCCTCGGCGCTGCGCATGTTGTCAATGCTGCCCGCCGCGCGGAAATAACCGTCGGCGTAACCGGCGGTGACGATGGCCAGCTTGGTCGGCTGACGCGCGGTCCACGTGCCGCCATAGCCGACATGCTCGCCTTTCTCGACATTGCGAACCTGCGCCACGCGCACCTTGAGATCGATCACCGGCTGCATCGGCGTATCGGCTTCCGGCGTCGGATTGACGCCGTAGAGCGCCGCGCCGGGCCGCACCACATCGAAATGGAATTGCGGGCCGAGGAAAATGCCGGACGAGTTCGCCAGCGAGGCAGGAACGCCGGAAAATTGCGAGGCGATTTCGCGGAACGCGGCGACCTGTCGTCCGTTCGCCGGATCGTTTAAAAGTTCGGCGCTGGCGAGATGGCTCATCACCAGCGAAATGCCGTGATTGCCGTTCTTGATACGCGGCAACAGCGCCTGCGCCTCCGCAATGCGGAACCCGAGGCGGTTCATGCCCGTGTCGATATGGATCGCCGCCTGACCATCCCAGCCGCTGGTGGTGCGGAATGCATCCCATTCGGCGAGTTCGGTGGCATCGCCGATCACCGGACGGCAATCGTATTTCGCGTACAAATCACCGGCACCGGAAAAGAAGCCGTCCAGCACATAGACGACTGAGGTCGGCGTGACATCGCGCACGGCGCGCGCCTCGTCGAGCGTGGCGACGAAGAAGGTCCGGCACCCGGCTTTCGCCAGCGCGCGGGTGACCTGCGCAATGCCGCAGCCATAGGCGTCGGCTTTGACCACGGCGGCGCAATCGGCCGGCACCGCCTGGCTGGAGAGCTTGCGCCAGTTGGCGACGATGGCATCGAGGTCGATGGTCAGGAGGCCGGTCGCGCTTGCGGGCAGGGGCGCATCCGCCGCGATAATGGTGTCGGAAGGTTTGAGATCGGAAGCAGGAGTCATTGGCTCGGGCAGCAAGTGTGATTCAAAAGTTGAATCACACTAACACACTCTTTGCGGGCGGACGTACAGCCGATCAGCCAAATCGTTCGGGCAGTTGCGCGTCAGGCGCGAGATCGCCGAAGCGGGTTACGCTGGCGTCGAACTGCAGATTGATGGTGCCGGTGGGGCCGTGGCGCTGCTTGCCGATGATGACTTCGGCTTTTCCGTGCACCAGCGACATATCGAGCTGCCATTTTTCGTGCTCCGGCGTGCCGGGGCGCGGCTCCTTGCTCTGCAGGTAATATTCCTCGCGATAGACGAACAGCACGACGTCGGCGTCCTGTTCGATCGAGCCCGATTCACGCAGGTCCGCGAGTTGCGGGCGCTTGTCATCGCGGCTTTCGACCTGACGCGACAACTGTGACAGCGCGATGATCGGAACGCTGAGTTCCTTGGCCAGCGCTTTCAGGCCGGTGGTGATTTCAGTGATTTCCTGCACGCGGTTGTCCGAGCGTCTGCCCGATCCTGACAGAAGCTGGATGTAGTCGATGATCAGTAGATCGAGACCCTTCTGCCGTTTCAGTCGCCGCGCGCGCGCGGTGAGCTGCGAGATCGAAAGACCGCCGCTGTCATCGACATAGAACGGCAGGCTCTGCATCTCGATGGAATGGTCGCGAATCTTGTCGAAGTCGGCTTCGCTGATGCCGCCGCGGCGGATCGAGCTTGACGAGATGCCGGTGCGCTCGGCGAGAATACGGGTCGCGAGCTGTTCGGCCGACATTTCGAGCGAGAAGAAGCCGACCACGCCGCCATCGACAGATTTCATCTGTCCGTCTGGCTGAACCTCGCCGCGCCACTTCTGTGCGACATTGAACGCGATGTTGGTGGCGAGCGCGGTCTTGCCCATGGCCGGGCGTCCGGCAAGGACGATCAGGTCGGACGGCTGCAGGCCGCCCATCTTGATGTCCATGTCGCGCAGGCCCGAGGCGAGGCCCGACAGATTGCCGTCGCGGCTGTAGGCGGCGGCGGCCATGTCCACCGCGGTGGTCAGCGCCTGCGAGAATTTCTGGAAGCCGCCATCGTAGCGGCCGGACTCGGCGAGGTCGTAGAGTTTCTTTTCGGCGTCCTCGATCTGCGCGCGCGGCGCGAAATCCACCGGCGCGTCGAACGCGACATTGACCATGTCCTCGCCGACGCGGATCAGGTCGCGGCGGATCGAGAGATCGTAGACGGTGCGTCCGTAGTCCTGCGCGTTGATGATGGTGGTCGCTTCGGCGGCGAGGCGGGCGAGATACTGCGCCACCGTCATGCCGCCGCCGATGTCGGTGTCGGCGGGAACGAATGTCTTCAGCGTCACCGGGGTGGCGATCTTGCCTGCGCGGATCAGGCTGGCCGAGGTCTCGAAGATGAGTTGATGGATCGGCTCGAAGAAATGCTTCGGCTCGAGGAAATCGGAAACCCGATAGAAGGCGTCGTTGTTGACCAGAATGGCGCCGAGAAGTCCCTGTTCGGCTTCGATATTATGAGGCGCAACGCGGTAAGCCGGCGAGCCGGCGTCCGGCGCGAGCTTGATAATGTTCGAATCGGTAATCGCCATAGAGGTCTAATGGTCTTCTAATCGGATGAAAGTGGGGCGGGCGGCTGCACAAGGCGGACTGCTACCTAATACTTTCAGAGTCGCGGGCGGAATGCTTCATCGAAACTATCCCCACTCTTCAATGTGAGAAAGAAACCGCAAGCGGGGCTTGATTTGCGCCGCGCGATCGGATCGGCCCACTGACACGACTTGCACAGGCAGGCTTGCGGTATGCATCAACCAATGGCCTGAAGCCGCTGACTTCCAATGAGATTGAACCACCAGAGAGAAAGGAACTTTTCATCCAAAGTAAACGCCGCCTCCCACTGGAGGCGGCGCAGGCACGTTGGGCGAAAGGGTTTTCTGATACCCGAGATGTCACGAGGCAAGGGCCATGGTTCGCGCCGGAGGGGGAGCCGCATGTTGCGCCGCGCCGCCCTTGAATGGTGGCGGTCCGTCGTCCTCGTCATCGAGACGGCGGAGCGCGCCCAGTATATCTTTCAAGGGGACGGCATCGGGCGCGCCCGGCAGTTGCCGGAACCAGGGATTGTCCTCGACCGAAAAGGCATCGGATGCCCAGGCCGCGAGAACGCATCGTTTGTCTGCAGCGGTAAGAAGGGGACTGGACAGCACCTCGTCAGGGTGACTGAAGGTCGCTGCCAGCAGGGAATTTGCATGAATGTCGAAGGGACGTGAACGAACTTCGGAACTCATGGTCGCCTCCTCTTTCTCCTTTCAGTTTTGGATGGCGGAAAACGATTTAGGCCGGAGAAGGCAGGCGTCAAGATTTTAAGGCGGGAAAATTTACGTCGTTAACCAATGCGTTTTCGCCCGAAAAATTTTTCGGGGAGGGGCTTGAAACGCGCCTCTGTTTTTTTAGGTTTTTGTTGCCGGAAACGGCCCGAATGCCCTTTGGGGTTCGGTAAGACGGGCGGCGACAGACATTCGGTGCCCGCTTGTATCCAACTTGCTCAATGGAGGATTTGGCTATGAGAAATGCATTCGACATTACCCCGTTCTGGCGGTCGTCTATCGGTTTCGATCGTCTCTTCGACCTCGTTAATGCCGCGCAGCAGCAAGCCGAGGCTCACTATCCCCACTACAATATCGAGAAGCTCGGAGAGGATCGGTATCAGATCTCCGTTGCTCTTGCGGGCTTTCGGCCGGAGGAGATCAGCATTACTGCCGAGCAAAACATCCTTACGGTGGAGGGGTGCAAGACCGACGAGAAGCGGCAGTATCTCTACCAGGGGATTTCCGAGCGCCAGTTCCGCCGGCAGTTCAATCTGGCGGACTATGTCGAAGTCAGGAATGCGACCTTCGACAACGGGCTCCTGCGAATCGAACTCGTCCGGGAGATTCCGGAGGCCATGAAGCCGCGGCGCATCCCGGTCAATGGCGCGCCCAACGTGCAACAACTCGACGCGAAGGTCGCTGCTTAAACGGCATCCGTTAATCAATGGCGGTTCCCGTTGGCTTAGGCCGACGGGTGCCGTCCAGCTTTGGATGAAAGGAAAATTGGAGGTCCATCGTGTCAACGATGATGGTGGATGAAAAACTCGCCCGCATTCGCGCACGCACCAGCAACATCAGGAGGTATCGCCGTCTTCTGAAGACGGAGCTGACCGAACTCGAGCGAAGTTTTGTTCTGAAGCGATTGTCGGAAGAGGAGCGCGCGCTGGAGGAATTGACCGGCGAAACCTTTCCGCTGGCGATCGGGCCGCTTAAGCCAGAGAGTGCGTTCCTGACAGCGTCCTAGCGGTGCCGCATGATGCCTGACAGCATTCACGACTTTCTGGTCCGGGGGCACGGAAAGGTTATCGAACACTACGATCGTCTGCTCAGGTCGCCGTCACTTTCGGAAACCGAGCGGCGGCTGATCCTCGGTCGCCGCGCGAAGGAAGAGGAGGCCCTTGAGAGACTTCTGGAGACGGTGTGGACAGGCCGGATGGCGTCATAGATGCGATCATTCGTCGGCGTGTCGAGAACCTTCGCCCGACGCGGCAAATGATAAAAGACAAAACGGCAAGCCAGCCTCGGGAGAGGCTGGCAAATCCGTTGTCAGAAAAGGAAATGGAGGAAAGGGAGAGGATTCGAACCTTCGACACGGTCTCCCGTGTGCCGCGTTAGCGGTGCCTTAAGCCACTCGGCCACCTTTCCAAAGACTTCGAGCAACCGGCTCTGAAACCTGGAGGCCCAGCCTGGATTTGAACCAGGATGTGAAGCGTTTGCGGCGCCCCCGCGTAGACTTTCCGCCACCGGGCCATGGAATGAGCGTGCATCAGCGGCGGCGTGCGCGCAATCGGCGATTGGGTTGTTAGTTAATACCCGCGATCGCACAGGCATTAGGGTTACTCGCCCGCAAGGCGGAAAACCGGATGTTTCGCGGCCTCAATCTCGCGCAGGCGCTGTTCTTCGCGCGCGATGTAATCGCGGGTGATCGGCACAGTGCCCTGCTTCTTGCTGAGTTGAATCTGGAACACCATGACGTTCTGCTTGCGGAACGACATTTCGGACGACGCGAGATAGAATTCCCACATCCGCACGAAGCGTTCGTCGTACAGCTTCGCCGCTTCCTCGCGCCGAGCAAGAAAACGCTCGCGCCAGACTTTGAGCGTTTCGGCATAATGCAGCCGCAGGATTTCGATGTCATCGACCAGCAATCCCGCGCGTTCGATCGCGGGCAGAACTTCGGACAGCGCCGGAATATAGCCGCCGGGAAAAATGTATTTCGCGATCCAGGGGTTGGTGATGCCGGGGCCTTCCGAGCGCCCGATGGAATGGAGCATCATCACGCCGTCGTCGGTTAGAAGCTCGGCGCAGCGCTGGAAGTAGGTGTCGTAATAATCGACGCCGACATGCTCGAACATGCCAACCGAGATGATGCGGTCGAAGGGGCCGGGCGTGTCGCGATAGTCCTGCAGCAGGAATTTGGCGCGGTCCGCCAGGTTTTGCTCGGCGGCGCGTGCGTTGGAGACACCGAGCTGCTCCTCGGACAGCGTCACGCCGGTGACATTGGCACCCGCGATGCCCGCGAGATAAAGACCGAGGCCGCCCCAGCCCGAGCCGATGTCGAGCACACGGTGATCGGGTTTCACCAGCAGCTTGGCGGCGAGATGGCGCTTCTTGGCGAGTTGCGCATCGTCGAGCGTTGTGTCCGTCGTCTCGAAATAGGCGCAGCTATATTGCATGTCGGCATCGAGGAAGAGGCGATAGAGCCGTCCATCGAGATCGTAGTGGCTGGCGACGTTCTGCTTGGAGCGCCCACGCGGATTGAACTGCTGCCAATGCCGGACCAGATAGCGCAGCCACCACCGAATCTTCGACCAGCGCGGCAGCATGTCGGGCTGGTCGAGCGCGACGGCGAGCAGATCCGCGATCGAGCCGTTCTCGACCACGAACTCGCCGTCGGTATAGATTTCCCCGATGGCCAGCTCCGGGTCGAGCAGCAGGTGGCGCTCCGCCTCAGCCGTGATGAACCGGACCGATACGGGCCGGCCCGTGCCGTCCCCGCAGGTGAACGACACACCGCTTGAGGTCGTAAATGTAATCGAACCGCGCCGGATGAACTGGCTCAGGAAATGCCGCAACAGACGATCTATCGAACGCATGTCCAACGATCCCGGGTGCTTCACGCCATATATCAGGTGCCTCACACCTCATAAATGTTGGTAATTCCGGTCCGGCTTTCAATCGTAATTTGACGTAGATAGCGCCTGTGTAAGGCTGGTCTGCGTTTTATGTCCGGTGAATCGCCTGCGATGCTACCCTGAAGGCGCCATGCTTCCTGGTAACTTGCTCACAAAGTTGCGAAATCTGGGCGCTTCCATTCGCGTCATAATCCGCTAAAGGTGGCCGCGAGGCCAGCGGCAGGGGTGAAACCGCGGTCTGGCCTTGGCTAGCGATATTTTGGAGAAGCGGGATGTTGAGCCGAGCGCTCATTTTGGCGGCGGTGGCTTTTGCTTTTGGCTGTGTCGGGGCGATCCCGGCAACTGCTCAAAATCTGGAAGCTGGCAAGCCTCCCTCCCAGATTTTTTCCAGCACCTGCTCGCTGTGCCACAAGAGTTCGCGCGGATTGCTGAAAAGCGTCTCGCCCGGATCCTTGCCGGGCTTTCTGCGCCAGCACTACACCACCAGCAGGGACATGGCCGCGGCCATGAGCGCCTACGTCCTGTCCAATGGCGCCGCGAATGCCGCGCCAGGGGGCAATCTCACCCGGCAGGGTCAGGAGGCGGCGGGGGGGCGTTCCGGTCAGGAGCCGGGTCCCGACCACGCAAAGGGCCGCAAGCCGTCGCGCGAGGCGGCGAAGCCCGACGCCGATGGACCGAAGCATGCCGCCGAGTCAGACGCCCAGACCGCTCGCCAGAAGGCGGCGGCGGAGCGGCGGGCCGCACGCGAAGCTGCAAGAGCTGCCAAGCATGGCCTGCCGCCCAAGAACGAGGCCCGGCACGAACAGTCGACGAGCGAGCAACCGGCAACGGCGGCGAAATCCGACACCAAACCCGATTCCAAGCCTGACGCTGACAGGAAGCCTGACGCCGACAAGGCGGAGCCGTCTCAGGATTCCGGCAAGAGCGACACCGCCAAGGTGGAAGGGACGCGCCCCGATCCGGTGCCCGCGGTGACGCCGGCGCCGAAGGAGACCGAGAAGCCGGCCGAGGTGGCGGTGGCGCCGCCCAAGGAAGCCGCGCCGTCAGGCCCGCTGACCATTGATATCGGTCCGGCACCGATGCCGAAGCCCGTCGTGTCTGCCGGCCCACCGCCGGTCCCGGCCGGGAATCCGATCCCGCCGATCTCCCGGTAAAATTGTACCAACGCGATCTTTCCACGCGCGAGCCCGTGCCTTGACTAGAGTATTGCTCTAGAGCAATACTCTGATTCTCGGACAGGAGAACCGGGCCATGGCCGGAGCACGTGACGATCTGCTGACGGCCGCACTCGCCGTGTTCGACAGGGACGGCTTTGAAGGGGCGACGGTTGCCGCGATCCGTGAGCGGGCCGGCGCATCCAACGGCAGCTTCTTTCATTTCTTCAATTCAAAGCGCGAACTTGCCGGGACGCTGTTTCTCGAACTGCTGCGCCGCTATCACATCGCCATGCTCGATGTGATCGACCCGCCGCCGGGCGCGGAGGAGGGTATTGCGCGGCTGATCCGCACGCATCTGGACTGGGTCGCCACCAATCGCCGCGAAGCCAACTTCCTGTTCGAGATTTCGCGCAGCGAATGGGCGCAGGACGTGCGGGACGGCCGCATGGCCCGCAATGCGACGGTTGCGGAAGGCGTCGAGGCCTGGCGCGCGCCGCTGGTTGCGAGCGGCGAGCTGTTGCCGATGCCAGCGTCCTTGTTCTTCAGCCAAATCATTGGACCGGCGCAATTCGTCTGCCGCGCGTGGCTGTCGGGCCGCGATCCCGCCGATCCGCGCGAGCATGCGGATGCGCTGATTGCCTGTGCCGTGCGGGCGCTGACCGCAAAGGGAGAGCGATGATGGCCGATACAGAATTCGCGCCGATTGCCGAGCATATCCGCAGCAATGTCATGCGCCAGGGCTTCATGGTGCATGTCGGTGCCGAGGTGACGGATCTCACGCGCGGCGGCTGTGTGCTTTCGGTGAACCGCAGACCTGATCTCTTGCAGCAGAACGGTTTCTTTCATGGCGGCGTGACCGCGTTTCTGGTCGACAACGCGACCACGATCGCGGCCGCGACCGTCAAGGGGCAGGCGGCTCTGACAGCAGAATACAAGTTGAACCTGTTGTCGCCTGCGTCAGGAGACCGGCTGATCTGCCGCGCGCGCGTCGTCAAACCCGGACGGCAGGTGTCGGTGGTGGCCGCCGATGTGTTCTGCATCATCGACGGGGAGGAGAAACACACCGCGACGGCCCTGGCCTCCATTGCGATGATTGATCGGGCGCTGGCGCCGAAGGTGGCCAGCTAAACAAAACCCGGCCTCCAAGAGGCCGGGTTTCCTGATTGTTATGACTGGCTTGCGCCGGTGTCTTACTTCTCTTCGGCAGCCGGAGCCGGTGCAGCTTCGTCGTCGTGCTGCGCTTCCGGATCGAAGAACTCGCCGGCAGCGGCGATGGCTTCCGCGGCTGCGTCGCGATCTTCCTGACGGCTGTTGACGTCTTCGCCACGGTTGATGCGCTCGGCTTCCGCCTCGGAGCGCGCAACCGTCGTCGACACATGGACTTCGACTTCAGGATGCACGGCGATGGTGATCTTGTGCTGGCCGATGGTCTTGATCGGCGCGTCGAGCAGAACCTGCGAACGGTTCAGGGCAACGCCGTCGGCTTCCAGCGCGGCCATGATGTCACGCACCGACACCGAACCGTAAAGCTGGCCGGTTTCCGACGCCTGGCGGATGATGACGACGTTGCGGCCGTCGATCTTCTCGGCGACCTTGGTGGCTTCGCCTTTGGCCTGAATGTTCTTGGCCTCGAGTTCGGCCTTCATGCCGTCGTACTTCTCGCGGTTTTCCTTGGTCGCGCGCAGCGCCTTGTTGCGCTTGAGCAGGAAGTTACGGGCAAAGCCGTCCTTCACTTTGACCACATCTCCCATCTGGCCGAGCTTGGCCACGCGCTCCAGCAGAATGACTTCCATTTGAGTTCTCCGTTGATGTCTTGAGTTGAAGTGTTTGTTGACGTTGAAGATCAGGTACTCGGCAAAGGCGGTGGCCCGCGCCGGTTCCAGTAGGCTTGTCGAATTCCAAGAATGGCATCGGCGAGGCCGAGGCCGATCATTCCAACCAGCGGCCAGCCGATGAACAGCGTGCCGGCATAGGCCGCGCCGAGGACGAAAGCCCGGCCCGAAAAGGCTTGAGTGACAGTGTGCAGCACTGCGAAGCCGATGATGGCATAGGCCATCAGCAGCGCGGAACTTGCGATCTGGGCCACCATGGCAAGCAGTCCGCCGGTGAAGCAAAGCACGACGGCGGCCAGCAACGCGCCCAGCACCAGCTTCGGCATGGTGGTGGTGCGCAGGTCGGGCCATGGCCGGTTAAGGCGGCCTGAAGTCGTGGTGATCCGGGCGGCGAGCCACAGATTGAGCGTCAGGGTCATCATCGCGATGATGGTTGCAACGCCCGGCGCGACAGCCACCAGCGCATCGACCACGCGCTCGCTCTCGCCTGCGGGCACCGCGCCGCGTCCGCCGATGATACGCAGCAGGCCACGGCGCAAAGCTGCGTTGATCGTGTCCGCGTCGGTGCCCAGCGTGAGCAGTGCGCTGACGGTGGTGAGCGTGGCGAAGGCGGCGATCCAGACCAGGATCCGGCCGGTCGGATACCAGTCTAGCGCGGGAGCAAGGTTCGCAAGCTGCGGATCGTTCGACACGGGACGCGCCAGCAGGGTCAGATAGCCGAGCCACCAGGCTGGTAGTGCGATGGTGAGCGCAAAGGCCAGCATGTAGGGGATGCCGAAAATGGCGCCGAGGCTGATGGCGGCGACGATTCCGCCGATGAGAGATGTCGCGGATCCCCAGCCTAGCGCGGCCACCATGAGCGGAAGGGGCGCGAGGTAAAACAGCACGATCGAGATCATCGCGCCGGACACGATCGACGCGAACATCAAGGCCGACGCGAGGCCGGCTGCCAGTGCGATGAGGATACCCGTCATCATCGGCTCGTCCTGCTCCTTTCGAGCAGTTAGAGGTTCGTTGAACCCCAACCATCCACAACGGCGCGATGCCGGAGTGTTATGAGAATGAAATCGAGAAAAATGCGGACGCGCGACAGCCGCGCGTCCGCGATATTGTTTAGCGGATCACGTAAGGCAACAGACCGAGGAACCGCGAGCGCTTGATGGCGCGGGCGAGTTCACGCTGCTTCTTTGCCGACACGGCGGTGATCCGGCTCGGCACGATCTTGCCGCGCTCGGACACGTAACGCATCAGCAGCTTGGAATCCTTGTAGTCGATCTTCGGCGCATTCGGGCCCGTGAACGGGCAGGTCTTGCGGCGGCGGAAGAACGGACGGCGTGCACCTGCTTCAGCCATATCTCTTACTCCTCAACAGTTGCTTCGTCGTCGCGGCCACGGCGCGGGCCACGATCGCCACGGAAGCCACCGCCTTCACGGTCGCCGCGGAAGCCGCCACCACCGCGCTCGTCGCGGTCACGCTCGGCCTTGCGCATCATCGCGGAGGGACCTTCCTCCAGTTCCTCGACGCGGACGGTAAGATAACGGATGATGTCTTCGTTGATGCGCTCCTGACGCTCGATCTCGGCGACCACCGCTGCGGGGCCGTCGATGTTCAGCATCATGAAGTGAGCCTTGCGGTTCTTGTTCATGCGGTAGGTGAGGGAGCGCACGCCCCAGTTCTCGGTCTTGGTGACCTTGCCGCCAAGACCTTCGATCACGCCGGTGATCTGTGTGGTGAAGTCTTCGACCTGCTGGGCGCTCGCATCCTGACGCGCGAGAAATACATGCTCGTAAAGAGGCATGGGTGTCCTTTCCTGTGTTGGCGCGGGTCCTGGCGGCAAGCCCTTCGAGACCTTCGGAAAGGACTCGGGTAAGCTCAGAAGGCGGAAGCACGGGACGACGGACCGACTGGCCCTGTCACATCAAAATCGCCAAAGGTGAGATTGCTGAGACCGTCCGTTCAGCTCCCGGCCGGGACCCACGGATGGCGCGGTTATAAGGATTCCGGGGGTGTTTGCAAGGCAAAACAAGACGTTCGAGGGTCGGAATCGGCCCTGAATCAGCCTTTCCAGCCTGCCGGCCGGCTACCGGGCGTCAGGCAGCTTCGTAGCCTCGGAATGCGCGACCACAGGGAAAGAGGGCGCCCCCACAATGGGGAACACCTTGCCCACATCCATCCTCTGGCTGGAATAGCCCAACGCGCCTCCGATCACGATGAGGCCAAGTGCGAGACCGAACAGGAACTTGTGGTAGGCGCGGCGGCCACCGACGGTGTCGTCCATGTCGCTCATATCAACGCTGCTCCGTATTCGTGTGGGGCCTCGCCATTCCGGTCGTTCCGGGCGGGGCCTTGTCGGACGCCGTGACCACCAGAGGGGTCCGGTCGAATGTCGTGACCAGCGCCGCGCCGAAAACGGCGAGCAGGACGGCCGCGAAAATCAGGACTGGCGCGAGCGCCAGTGTCTGTGGCTTGCGAGGATCCTTCTCCATGATGCGCACTCCACTTGGTTGCCCCTCAAATAAACGCTTTGGCCGTGGACCGGGTTCCGGCACTCGGCCAATGGCCTGTCCGCCGGTGGCCTGCCGTTCGCTGGCCGATCCGATGTTCGTTGGCCCACCGCGCCGCAACTTGACACCCGGCGTCCCGGCGGTGTCTTACGGCCTTCTCATTTGCGGGGATTTTCATGACAGCAGCATTCACCTTTCCGGGACAGGGTTCGCAGACGGTCGGCATGGGCAAGGCGCTCGCCGACGCATTTCCGGCGGCAAAGGCCGTCTTTAACGAGGTGGATGCGGCGCTCGGCGAGAAGCTGACCGCGATCATCTGGGAAGGTCCTGCTGAAACGCTCCAGCTCACCGAGAATGCGCAGCCGGCGCTGATGGCGGTGTCGCTGGCGACCTTGCGCGTGCTGGAGAGCGAAGCGGGTGTCGATATCGCCCGTGATGCGGCCTTCGTCGCCGGTCATTCGCTCGGTGAATACTCGGCGCTGGCGGCAGCGGGCGCGTTCTCGATTCATGACACGGCGAAGCTGCTGCGCACGCGCGGCCTTGCGATGCAGAAGGCTGTGCCGGTGGGTGTCGGCGCGATGGCCGCGCTGCTTGGCCTCGATTACGACGCTGCGGTTGCTGTGGCGGAAGAAGCGGCGCAGGGTCAGGTCTGTCAGGCCGCCAACGATAATGGCGGCGGGCAGGTGGTGGTGTCCGGCGACAAGGCTGCGGTGGATCGCGCGGTCGAGATCGCCAAGGCGAAGGGCGCGAAGCGTGCGATGCTCCTGCCGGTGTCCGCGCCGTTCCATTGCCGCCTGATGCAGCCTGCCGCCGACGCGATGGCGCAGGCGCTGGCTGGCGTCACGATCAACAAGCCGAAGGTGCCGGTGGTGTCGAATGTGCTGGCGTCCGCGATCACCGATCCGGATGAAATCCGCAAACGGCTGGTCGAGCAGGTGACCGGCACCGTGCGCTGGCGCGAGAGCGTGGCATGGATGGCATCGCAGGGCGTGACGCATCTCCTCGAGATCGGCGCGGGCAAGGTGCTGTCCGGTCTGGTCAAGCGAATCGCCGATGGTGCTGTCGGCGTTTCGGTCGGCGGACCGGGCGATATCGAGGCGGCGAAGGCCGCCATCGCAGCGTCGCGTTAAGATTACCGCGCGACGAGGTCGCTAAAGGTACTATCGCCTCATTTTCGCGTGGCCCGATTGTTGCTACGTCAATCGGACCGCTCATTTACTCCAGTTTTTGAGCGGTGCCCCTTTTGGGCTGGGGCATTGCCGCCAGTATCTTCGCGATGCTGGCGGCTTTTTTATGTGTCGAGATCAGCTTCAGCGAAGCAGGATGATCAGCAAAATCAGCGGCAGTGGAATTCCAAGTAGCCAGAGCAGAATTGGCATGAGCTTTACTCCCTCGTGAATGGGGCGGTGCCCCAGTTGCGATCATCGCGAAATGCCCCGGCTTCAGCCGCGGCGATGCTCGCCGCGAAGGCACCAACCAGCAGAGACGCAGCCATCCAGAACGCCAACTGCGCCGCGGCCTTCCGTGCCTTGTCGAGATCGGACTTCGCCTGGGTCACGACGTCGTTGACGCGCTTCTCGGCATCGGCCTGACTGAGCGCTGTGCGGCGGGCGACCACCTGAGCCACGTAGGTGCGATCGGCGGCCTTCAGGTCCCGTTCTGTGCTGAAGCTGGATGTCAGCAACCGGGTCAACTCTTCGCGGATGTCATTGGCGTCGCCAGCCGGAACGGTTGCTGCTGCCGGGTCGGGGCGGAGAAGCTGGTCAACATAACCGCTCATCGGGCCGGAGGATTGCGCGGCTGCGGTACCCGCGCCCTGCGAGAAGCCGCCCGCTGTGCTGCCGATGATGGAAGTCGCTGCTGAAGCCAGCAACAGGGCGCCTACGACGGATGCTAGTGCCCATGCGAGAAAGCCCTGCGCGGTGTCGCGGAAGTAGGTCTCGTTGCTGTGAATGCCGTACCACGGTGTTCGCAGGCGACCGGCGATATGGCCGCCTATCGCGGACGAGATCATCGCCACGACGACAAGATAAAGCCCGGTTCCAATCTTGAACGTCGTGGCAGAGGCACCCGAGTCGCTCCAGGGCGATACCACGCTAAATCCCATCCCGGTTCCGAACCACAAAAGCACGAGGGTCAATGCCAAGGCGGCGAGGGCTCCCGCCGCAATCGCCGCCCACGACACGCCAGAGGTGGGCAGTTCGGTAACCGATGTTCTCAGATCAATAGTCTTTTCCATGATAGGCGCTCCCAGCAATCCCTCCGATCGAGGTGCACATCAATCACAGAGAGCAGAGAGAGTTCCGGAAGTATTAGAGGGCACGAATGATCTCTAAGAGAGATTTGAGTAAGCGTCTCATTGGTCCAACTTGTCTAACGGCTTCTGCACAGCTGTCTAACGCCATTTGGAACGATCCAATCATTGTCGCGTTCTCGGCTGACAACAAAGGAGTGCGCCATGGGCATTTTCACGAAAGACATTAAGACGTTTGACGATCTCCTGCTTCACGGCCTGCAGGACATCTTCTACGCTGAACAACAGATCACGAAGGCGCTGCCGACGATGATCGACAAGGCCACCAACGGCGATCTCAAGGCCGGGCTGAAAAACCATCTCGAAGAAACCAACAACCAGATCGAGCGCCTGAAAAAAGTATTTGCGAAGCTCGGTCAGGACCCGAAAGGGACCACGTGCCCGGCGATCGATGGCATCATCAAGGAAGCCGACGAAACCGCAGGCGAGATCGAGGACAAGGCAGTGCTGGATGCCGCCATTGTCGCGAACTGCCAGGCCGTCGAGCACTATGAAATCGCCCGTTACGGCACGCTCATCGCATGGGCGGAGGCACTCGGCCATGAGGAGATCGTGCGCTTCCTCACAACAAATTTGAATGAGGAAAAGGCGGCGAACACCAAGCTCAACACCGTCGCGCTTCGCAAGGGCGTGAATACCAAGGCAACGGCTGCGTAAGCTGCCATGAAATCGAAAAGCTGCGCTCCGATTGAGAGCGCGGCTTTTTTTGATTCAGTTTCTGTTCTGAAAATCCGTCATGCGATCGGACCGGGCAGACGGGCGGTGTTGCCGCCCGTGACCAGCGCCAGATCGCTCTCGTCCTTCAGGTCAACGCCGGTCAGGCCGCGGTTCAATGCTTCGCGCACCAGCCACGCCAGCCTGAAGGCTGCGGCAGCGCAGCTCAGTCCTTCGGAGCGCACATTGGAAATGCAGTTGCGGCCCGCATCGCTGCGTGCGCGGAAGGGTGCGTGGGTGATGTAAATGCCGAGACTGTCCGGTGAACTCAGCCCGGGCCGTTCGCCGATCAGCATGATCGTCAGTTTTGCCTGCAGCAGTTCGCCGATTTCATCCGCGAGCGCGACCCGCGCCTGCGTCCCGATCACGACCGGCGCTTGCCGCAGTTCATCCGCAAGAAATGGTTTCAGCGCTGCGAGCAATGGCGCAGCGTGACGATCGATCGCGAGCGACGACAGCCCGTCGCCGATCACGATACAGACGTCGCTGCGCACAAGCGGCTCCGCGCGGAGCCTTGCGATGTCATCCGGATCAATCATGCGCCCGAGATCGGGCCGTCGCAGATAGGTGGTGCGGTCCGGAGCGCGGCTGTGGACATGCGCGACGGTCCAGCCTTGTGCGCGCAGCGCTTCTTCGAGCTTCGGCACGTCGAGCGCGGCGTGGATCGCATCGCGCGCCATCGCATGTGCCCAGCCGAAACGCAGCACTTCGTCCGTCGGCATGCCCGCGCCGGCGCGGCCCAGCGCCAGCCGTGCGGGTGTGAGGCTGCGCCATTCGTCCCAGGCGCTTTCCGTGATCGGAGAATTGTCGGGGGTGGCCTTGTCCGTCATGCGACCAGCGATTTGAGGTGGCCCATGCCGCCAAGCAGCGCGTTGGGCGAGGGCGGACGCAAGCGTCCCGCGTCGTCGGTGATCTGCATGCGCTGCAGCCACGCCTCGAATTCCGGCGCACGCTTGAGCCCAAGCGTTTCGCGCAGGAACAGCGCATCGTGGAACGACGTGCTTTGATAATTGAGCATCACGTCGTCCGCGCCGGGCACACCCATGATGAAATTCACGCCGGCCGCGCCGAGTAGAACCAGCAGATTGTCCATGTCGTCCTGATCGGCCTCGGCGTGGTTGGTGTAACAGATGTCGCAACCGAGCGGCAGGCCGAGCAACTTGCCGCAGAAATGATCCTCCAGTCCCGCGCGGATGATCTGCTTGCCGTCGTAGAGATATTCCGGGCCGATGAAGCCGACCACGGTGTTGATCAGCAGCGGCTTGTAGCGCCGCGCCAGCGCGTAGGCGCGCGCTTCACAGGTCTGCTGATCGACGCCGAAGTTTGCGTCCGCCGACAGCGCGCTGCCTTGTCCGGTCTCGAAATACATGACGTTGTCGCCGATGGCGCCGCGCTTCAGCGACAGGGCAGCCTCGTAGGCCTCATCGAGGATTTCGGGCGTCACGCCGAACGATTGGTTGGTCTTCTCGGTGCCGCCGATGGACTGAAAAACCAGATCGACGGGAGCGCCTTCCTCGATCAGCCGAATCGTGTTGGTGACGTGGGTGAGGACGCAACCCTGCGTCGGAATGTCGAAGCGATGGATCACCTCATCCAGCATCCGCAGCAATTGGCCCAGCACCGGCATGCTGTCCGATGCCGGATTGACGCCGATCACCGCGTCTCCCGATCCCATCAGGAGCCCGTCGAGCGTGGAAGCCGCGATGCCGCGCAGGTCGTCGGTGGGATGGTTCGGTTGCAGTCGGACCGACAGATGGCCTTCAAGCCCGATGGTGTCGCGGAAGCGCGTGACGACGCGGCACTTGCGCGCCACCGCGATCAGATCCTGATTGCGCATGATCTTCGAGACGGCGGCAACCATCTCCGGTATGAGACCCGGCGCAAGGGCGGCGAGCGTTTCGGTGGTCGCAAGTTCGGACAACAGCCAGTTGCGGAAATCGCCGACGGTCATGTGCGACACCGGCGCGAAAGCCGCCGCATCGTGGCTGTCGATGATCAGCCGCGTGATGTTGTCATCCTCGTAGGGGATCAGCGCTTCGGTGAGAAACTGCCTGAGGGGCACCTCGGCCAGCACATGGCACGCGGCCATCCGCTCCTGCGCGGTCGCAGCACCGACGCCCGCGAGCATGTCGCCGGAACGTGCCGGGCTGGCGCAGGCCATCACCTGTTTCAGATCGTCGAACGCGAAGATCCGGGACGCGATGACGGTACGATAGCGCATCGGTGTCTCACTCCGCAGCCTGGCTTCCGGCTGGAAGCGTAACACGGCTTCGCCAGCGCAAAAGCGCCGTAAATCAGGCAGGATCGGCGCGCCGGGCGGCTTTGTGACGCCGGATCGGGCAAGGGTCATTGACGAGCGGCGTTTTATTGCGGCAAACGGAGCCGACTTTCAGGCCGGGGACTGACCCCGGGACTTCTCCCAAGGGGGGCGACATGTTCGATCTGACAGGCAGGACCGCGCTGGTCACCGGAGCCACGGGCGGCATCGGCGGCGCGATTGCGAAGGCGCTGCACGCACAAGGCGCCACGGTTGCCATTTCGGGCACCCGGCGCGAGGCGCTGGACACGCTCGCTGGCGAACTGAAGGACCAGGTCCATGTGCTGCCCTGCAACCTCGCCAACATGGACGAGGTCGAGGCGCTGGTTCCGGCTGCCGAAAAGGCGATGGGACAGCTCGACATTCTGGTCGCCAATGCCGGCATCACCCGGGACAACCTGTTTGTTCAGTTGCGTGACGAGGATTTCGACGACGTGATCCGCGTCAACCTCACCGCGACCTTCCGCCTGGCGCGGGCCGCGACCAAGCTGATGATGCGCAAGCGGTTCGGCCGAATCATCGCCATCACCTCGGTGGTCGGCGTGACCGGCAATGCCGGGCAGGGCAACTATGCCGCGTCCAAGGCCGGCCTGATCGGCATGATGAAATCGGTCGGCGCGGAATATGCCCGCCGCAATGTCACCGCCAACTGCATCGCGCCCGGCTTCATTGCGACCCCGATGACCGACGTTTTGAACGAAAAGCAGCGCGAAACGGTGCTCGCCAAGGTGCCCGCCGGACGGCTGGGAACGCCGGAGGATATCGCCGCCGCGGCGGTCTATCTGGCCTCCAACGAGGCCGCTTACGTGACCGGTCAGACCCTGCACGTCAATGGCGGTATGGCCATGATTTGACGCCCGTTTTCCGGCCGTTTTGTCAAGCGTCCCGTGCACTGGACGGCGGCCGGGGCCGTGTGGTCAAGTCGGGGGAAGTATGGTAACCGAACGGCACTCGGTTGGGGAAAACGCCATTGCAGGATCGTCAAACCCCGTATATTGCCGTTCCGGCGCCAGCCGCCGTTTTCGGTGACTTCGCCGCTGTGGCGAAGGCGCAGGAATGCGTGGTACGGACGGCATGAATTCGCAATTTTTCGCACCGCGAGGGGCTCGTATCGTTTTACGGTCGAGTTTAATGGAACAAGCACGAGGTTAAACGATGAGTGAGATTGGCGAGCGGGTTAAGAAGATCGTGGTCGAACACCTTGGTGTCGAGCCCGATAAGGTTGTCGAAAGCGCCAGCTTCATCGACGATCTCGGCGCCGACAGCCTCGACACGGTTGAGCTCGTGATGGCGTTTGAAGAAGAGTTCGGTTGCGAAATTCCGGACGATGCCGCGGAAACCATTCTCACCGTGGGCGACGCCACCAAGTTTCTCGAGAAAAACGCAAAGAGCTGACGCCGGCGCGCAGCCATGACGACATGCGGCGGGTTGTGATCGAACGACCCGCCGTCTTGCTGTCATCGTTGTGCTTTTGGCGCTCGCCGATCGAGCCGGAGAAGAACTGATGCGGAGGGTTGTCGTCACAGGGCTGGGCATGGTCTCGCCACTCGCCAACGGTGTCGAGCAGACCTGGAAACGCATCCTCAACGGCGAGAGTGGCGCGAGGCGCATCGAGAAGTTCGAGGTTTCCGATCTGACCTGCCAGATCGCCTGCATGGTTCCGCGCGGCGACGGCACCGACGGCACGTTCAATCCGGATGACTGGATGGAGCCGAAGGAGCAGCGCAAGGTCGACGATTTCATCATTTTCGCGATGGCTGCGGCGACCCAGGCGCTGGACGATGCGAACTGGCATCCGAGCACCGAGGAAGAGCGCTGCGCCACCGGCACCATGATCGGTTCCGGCATTGGCGGCATCGAAGGCATCGGCGAAGCCGCCGTCATCCTCAAGGAGCGTGGACCGCGCAAGCTGTCGCCGTTCTTCATTCCGGGCCGCCTGATCAACCTTGCGTCCGGCTACGTCTCCATCAAGCACGGCCTCAAGGGTCCTAACCATGCGGTCGTCACCGCGTGCTCGACCGGCGCGCACGCCATCGGCGATGCGAGCCGCCTGATCGCGTTCGGCGATGCCGACGTGATGGTCGCGGGCGGCGCCGAGTCCGCCGTCAACCGTCTGGCCATGGGCGGCTTCTGCGCGCTGCGCGCGATGGCCACCAAGTACAACGACAATCCGGCCATCGCCTCGCGTCCCTATGACAAGGATCGCGATGGATTCGTAATGGGTGAGGGCGCGGGCGTCGTGGTGCTCGAAGAATACGAGCACGCCAAAAAGCGCGGCGCGAAGATCTATGCCGAGGTCGTGGGCTATGGCCTGAGCGGCGATGCCTATCACATTACCGCCCCCGCCGAGGACGGCGACGGCGCCTACCGCTGCATGAGCGCGGCGATGAAGCGCGCCGGCGTGACGGCGTCCGACATCGACTACATCAACGCGCACGGCACCTCGACACCGCTCGGCGACGAGATCGAACTCGGCGCGGCGCAGCGGCTGCTGGGCAACGCGGCATCGAAGGTCTCGATGTCGTCGACCAAGTCGTCGACGGGGCATCTGCTTGGCGCCGCAGGCGCCATCGAAGCGATTTTCTGCGTGCTGGCGATTCGGGATAACATCGCGCCGCCCACGATCAATCTCGACAATCCGTCGGTCGAGACGGCGATTGACCTTGTGCCGAACAAGGCGAGGCCGCGTGAAATCAATGTGGCGCTGTCCAATTCGTTCGGATTCGGCGGCACCAATGCCTCGCTGATCATGCGGCGGCTGGCGAACTAAGCGTTTCGCGTTCTAGAGACTGTACAAACAGGGCGGGGCTGACTTCACGGTTTTGCCCCAATCGGACATAATTTCTCTTACAGGCGTGCTTATAATACTGAAAGCACAGACTAAACCGCCTGCAGAATTCGGGTTGCCTTATGAGCCAGAGACCACCCATCGCGCCTCGCAGTCCGCGCGCCGCGCTTGAGCCGGAACAGGTACCGCAGCCGCCGAAGCATTCACGGCGCGCGCGCAGCACGCTCGTTGTGGTCGGCAACGCGATCTTCACATTCCTGATCGTGGCGATGCTGCTGGTGGGCGGCGCGTTCTTCTATGGCAAGAAGACCATCGAGGCCAAAGGCCCGCTCGTCGAGGACAAGGTGGTGAACATTCCGCCGCGCGCCGGCATGGCCGACATCAGCGATATCCTTCTGCGCGCCGGCGTGATCTCCGCCGACCGATGGACCTTCATCGGCAGCGTGCTTGCGATGAATGCGCGCTCGGGCCTGAAGTCCGGCGAATACCTGTTTCAGAAGAACGCCAGCCTTCGCGACGTGATCAACACCATCGTCGAGGGCAAGGTGGTGCAGCACGCCATCACCATTCCGGAAGGTCTGACGTCCGAGCAGATCGTTGCGCGTATTCAGGACAACGACATTTTCTCAGGCTCGCTGAAGGAGCAGCCGCGCGAAGGCACGCTGCTTCCTGACACCTATCATTTCCCGCGCGGCACGCCGCGCGATCAGGTAATCCACCGGATGCAGCAGGCGCAGAAGCGCGTGCTTGCGGAGGTCTGGTCCCGGCGCAATCCGGAGATTCCCATTCGCTCGCCCGAGCAACTTGTGACGCTCGCCTCCATTGTCGAGAAGGAAACCGGACGCGCGGATGAGCGCAGCCGCGTCGCTGCCGTGTTCACCAACCGTCTGCGTCAGCGCATCAAGCTGCAGTCCGATCCAACCATCATCTATGGTCTTGTCGGCGGTAAAGGCACCCTTGGCCGGCCGATCAAGCGCAGCGAAATCCAGCAGCCGTCGCCCTACAACACCTACGTGATCGAAGGGCTGCCGCCCGGGCCGATCGCCAATCCCGGCCGCGCATCGCTGGAAGCCACGGCCAACCCCGCACGCACACGCGACCTGTTCTTCGTTGCCGACGGCACCGGCGGCCATTCGTTCACCGAAACCTACGATCAGCACCAGAAGGGTGTCGCGAAGCTGCGCGCGATGGAGAAGCAGCAGAACGATACCCTGGAAGCCGACGATCAGCCGCCGGTCGCGGCGGTCCCTTCGCCTGCGCCTGCGGCACCCGCTGCTGCTCCCGCGCCTGCGAAGCCTGCTCCGGCCGCTCCCAAAGCCGCTCCGAGAGCAGCCGCGCCGAAAGCGTCGGCGCCGCGCAGCATCATGGCCAATGAGCCGGCTGCGGATCGCAAGCGCACCGCAAAGCGGGCGCCTGCCGCGGCACCTGCCGAGGCCGAGTCCGAGTCCGAAGAAAAGACCCAGTAAGGTCTGCACGCTTCTCGCCGACGGCTTGCACGCTTTCCCGATTTCGGGGACAAGCGAGGCACCATTTTTTGTTTGTCACGGAGATGTCCCCGGAATGGCGTTGTCGAGCATGACCGGCTTTTCCCGAAGCCATGGCACCAGCGGGCCCTACACGTTCGAATGGGAACTGAAATCGGTCAATGCCAAGGGTTTCGATTTCCGGCTGCGGCTGCCGCCCGGATGGGATGATGTGGAAGTCCCGGCGCGCAAGCGCGCCGCCGAATTGCTGTCGCGCGGCACGGTCTACGCAAACCTGAGCGTCAAGCGCACCGGCGCCGCGTCCGTTGTTCGTATCAACGATGATGTGCTGGCGTCGATCCTGAACGTCGCCGCCGAGATTTCCGCGCGCACCGACGCCGTTGCGCCAAGCGTCGATGGCCTGCTCGGGATCAAGGGCGTGATCGAAGTGGTCGAGCCGGAAAGTGACGAGGCCGAAATGCAGGCGGCGCGCGCCGCCGTGTCCGCATCCTTCGAGCAGGCGTTGCAAAGCCTGATCGACATGCGCAGACGCGAAGGCGTCGCGCTCGGCCAGATTCTCAATCAGCGCATGGATGAGATGGAGCGCCTTGCCGCGCGCGCGGAGGCCGCCCCCGGACGCAAGCCGGAAGCCATTCGCACGCGGCTTGCCGAACAGATTGCCGTGTTGCTCGAAACATCGGATCGTTTCGACGCCGACCGGCTCAGTCAGGAAGCGGTCATGATCGCGGCCAAGGCGGACATCCGGGAAGAACTCGATCGCATCGCCGCGCACATCGCGCAGGCGCGCGAACTGCTGGGCAAGGGCGGCGCGGTGGGGCGGCGGCTGGATTTCCTGGCGCAGGAATTCAATCGCGAGGTGAACACCACCTGCTCAAAATCGAACGACATCGAACTGACCAACGTCGGCCTCGAGATGAAAACGGTTGTCGAGCAGTTTCGCGAGCAGGTCCAGAATCTCGAATAGGATTGAACCATGGCGGCGGGGGGCACCTTGAAAAACGGCGAGCGGCGCGGGCTGATGTTCGTGCTGTCGTCGCCGTCGGGCGCGGGCAAGTCCACGCTGGCACGGATGCTGATCGAGAAAATGAGCGACCTCAGCATGTCGGTCTCGGTCACCACACGCGCGAAGCGGCCGGGCGAGATCGAAGGGCAGCATTACTACTTCATCGACAAGCCGAAATTCGATGCCATGGTGAAGGGTAACGAACTTCTTGAGCATGCGCCGGTGTTCGACAACTTCTATGGCACGCCGCGCCAGCCGGTGGAGGAGGCGCTGGCCTCCGGGCAGGACGTGCTGTTCGATATCGACTGGCAGGGCACGCAGCAGCTTCGCGAGAAGGCGCGCGCCGATGTTGTCAGCGTATTCATCCTGCCGCCGTCGGCCGCCGATCTGGAAAAGCGGCTGCATACCCGCGCGCAGGATTCGGACGAGGTCATTCGCGGCCGCATGGACCGCGCCAGCCACGAACTCAGCCACTGGGCGGAATACGACTACGTCGTCACCAACAACCAGCTCGACGACGCCTATGCGCAGGTCGTCACCATTCTCAAGGCCGAGCGGCTGAAGCGTGAGCGGCAGACCGGCCTCTCGGCCTTCGTGCGCGACCTGCAAAGGCAGTTGGAGAAGTAAGTAAGCGGCGGGTTTTGCTTACGCCGCCGGGCGCTTGGCGGCGCGGGCGAGCAATTCCTCAAGTTCATCGACGTCGGTGTCCGGAACGCGCGCTTCCGTGTCAAGGACGCGCGCGTGCGGCAGTGCGCGGCCATAGCGCGGTTCGTCTAGATGATGCGTTTCGTCGGAGAGCGGCGGATAGTCTTGGGCGAGTGGCCGGCCAGTCTCGTTCAGATCCCAGATCGGACGGCGCTGAACATAGGTGCGGTCGTCTTCGCGCGGCTTGGGCCGGAAATACTTGTACAGCAGCGGTCCAAGGATCGCCGCGAGCGCCAGCACACCGACAAGAACACTGAGCAGGATACGGACAGACAGGCCTTCCTCGCCCTCGGCAGTGGCAACGGGCTTTTGCGACGTTTGCGGAGCTGCGCCGGTGGCCGCGGCAGGAATGGGCGCCGTGGTTTGCGGCTGCGCCTGTGCCACGGTGCCGCTCGCCGCGAGGCGTTCGGGGGTGAGGCCAGACGCGGGCTGCGCTGGCGGCGGCGGTGTCGCCTCGGGCTGATTGCCCGCGGCCGGCGCGGCGTTTGGGTCTGGCCAGCGTGTGGCGACATTCCAGCCTTGCTTGCTGGCCGTGTCAGAAGTTGGCTGGATCGCCGCGGCCTGATTGGCGCTGCCGAGGTCAGGATTCGTAGACTCCTTCGGCATCGGTGGCCATGTCGTCTCGGCAAGTGACGGATCGTCCTCCGGGTCCGTTCTCAATTCGGCACGCGCATTCGCGACCGATTTCTGCATGGTCTTCCTTGCGGTGTCCTGCTTCGCAGGCGGCGTGATCTTCGTCGGGGGCGGCGTGTCTGCTTCGGCAGTGTCTGACGCAGCGGAAGCGGGCGCAGCGGCCTTTTTCGTCTTCGCTCCTTCGTCGGCGAGATACCAGCACTTGCGCCTGGTGCCCTTCTCGATGCGATAGTACCAGTGCGCGCCCGCCGGTGTGGTGGCCTTCGGCGCGGCAAGGCATTCGTCGGCGGATTTTGCCGTGCCCTCGGATGTGGCAGGGGCCGCGGCGAGCGGCGATGTGATACTGAGGATTGAAACGCAGCCGGTGACGGCAGCAAAAGCAATTGCGACGGTGCGGTTTGACATTCTGTCCCCCTTACGCAACACGAACTCATTCCCGAGCCGGGTTTTGGGTGACAAGTTGGGTGGGAATAGGCCGCAAATCCGGAGAGGCCAAGGCTTAATTCGGGCGCGCGGAACCCGGATGCAATTCACAATCGAGGACAGACGTTGATCCCCTGGAACCTGCTCGGCACGGCGCAAATTCCCGGCGGCGGCGAACTCCGTCTGTTGCGGCGAGGCACAGAGTTCTCGATCAAGCTCGGCCAGAACGAGTTGATGAACAGCCGCCTCAGCGGCTCCGAAGAGGCGCTGGCGACGCTAGTTTGTGAGCGGCTGCAAGGTTGCAGGCAACCGCGAATGCTGATCGGCGGCCTTGGCATGGGGTTCACGCTGCGCGCAGCGCTGTCGAGGCTCGGCGCGGATGCAAGCATCGTCGTCGCGGAGCTTGTCCCCGAGGTCGTGGCATGGGCCCGCGGACATATGGCGGAGGTGTTCGGCGACAGCCTGAGCGATCCGCGCGTCAGCATTCGCGAGATGGATGTCGGTCTTCTGATGCGGACACAGCAATCCGCCTACGACGCAATCCTGCTCGATGTCGATAACGGCCCCGAAGGGTTGAGCCGCGAAGCCAACGACACACTCTACAACAACACCGGCCTTGCGATGGCACGCGGCGCATTGCGCGCGGGTGGCGTTTTCGCGGTGTGGTCGTCCGGTCCCGATCCGCGCTTCACCCAGCGCCTGACAAAGGCGGGCTTCGGTGTGGACGAAATCAAAACGCGCGCCAGCCGAAAGGGCGGTGGCGCGCGTCATGTGATCTGGATCGCGACCCGGTTAGGCCGCTAACGGAGCGGTTCAGTTCGTCAGCATGATGCGGCCGACGACCTTGCCGGCGCGTAACTGGTCGATCCACTTCTGCACGTCGCCCATCGGCTCTTCCTTCATCGGCGTCGGCTTGACCTTGCCGGCTTTCGCCAGCTCCATCAATTCCCGGCCTTCCGCCAGCGTGCCGGTCATGAAGCCTTCGATGGTCATGCGCTTGTAGATCCACTGCACCATCGGCAGGTTGAAGTTGCCGCCCATCAGGCCCGACACCACGATCTTGCCGCCCCGCGCCACAACGGAGGTCGCGAACGCCATCGACTTCTCGTTGCCGGCGAAGTCGACGATGCCGTCGAAGCCTCCGTCGGTTTCCTTCAGGATGCGCTTGGCGATATCGGCTTCGGTCGGATCGTAAGCGGTGGTGGCGCCGTTCTTCAGCGCGGCGTCGCGGGCCGATTCGCTGAGATCGGCCACCGAGACCGGCTGCCTGAACATCGCCTGCGCCAGCGACACGCCCATCATGCCGACGCCACCGAGACCGATCAGCAGGATGTTGCGCTGGCGCGGGCGATCGACAAGGCGTTTCAGCGCGCCGTAGGCGGTGATGCCTGAGCACATCAAAGTTGCCGCGGTATCGACCGGCACCTGACCGTAGTCGATCAGATACTTCTCGTCGGGGACAAGGACATGGCTGGCAAAGCCGCCGTCGATGGACACGCCGAGGAAGCGGTTGCGTGCGCAAAGGTTCTCGTCGCCGTTGAGGCAGTCGCGGCACTTGCCGCAGCCGATCCACGGGAAGACCGCCATCTTCTTGCCGATCAGCGACTTGTCGGCATCCGGGCCGACTTCGTCGACAACACCGGCGATCTCGTGGCCGAGGGTGAAGGGCAGGGTCATGCCGCGCGTGGTGTCGAGCTTCTTGCCGCCTCCGAGGTCGGCATAGCCGTCCTGGATGTGCAGGTCAGAATGGCACAGGCCGCAGCGCTCGATCCGCACCAGAACTTCCCGGCCTTGCGGCTTCGGGGTCTCAACGATCGTTTCGCAGAGCGGAGCATCGAACTTGACGAGGGACTGGCGGCGCATCTGGGCCATAGGGGCTTTCTCCGTTACGGTGTTTTTGCTTTTGCGGCTGTTATATCCGCCAATTCGCGGGCCATGGCAACAAAGCCGGACACCGGAATCGTCTCCGCACGGCGGGTCGGATCGACACCCGCGGCGGCGGCAAGGAGTGCCGGATCGACGCCCAGTGACTTCAGGCTTTGCCGCAGCATCTTGCGGCGCTGGCCGAAGGCGGCCGATGCGACGCGCTCCAGCGCGCGCCGGTCGCAGGGCTCAGGCGCGGTGCGCGGGACCAGCCGCACCACGGACGAGGTGACCTTTGGCGGCGGCACGAAGGCGCTGGGCGAAATATCGAACAGAATTTTCGTTTCCGCGCGCCAGTTCGCCAGGACGCCGAGGCGGCCATAGGCGTCGTCATTCTCCCGTGCCACGATGCGTTCTGCGACCTCGCGCTGAAACATCAGGACCATCATGTCGAACCAGGGCGGCCACGGCTCCGTGCAGAGCCAGTCGATCAAGAGGACGGTCGCGATGTTGTACGGCAGGTTGGCGACGATCTTCGCGCGCTCGCCGCCCAGCAGCGGGCGCGGATCGAATGTCATCGCATCGTCATTGACGATGGTCAGACGGCCCGGATAGCGCTGCGCGATCTCCTCAAGCGCGGGTATCGCGCGCTCGTCGCGCTCCACCGCGATCACACGCTTGACGCCTTGCGCCAGAAGCGCGCGGGTCAGGCCGCCGGGCCCGGGACCGATCTCCACGACAGTCTGGCCCTCAAGAGGACCGGCGGAGCGGGCAATTCGCGATGTCAGATTGAGATCGAGGAGAAAGTTCTGGCCGAGCGATTTGCGGGCCGACAGCTCGAAGCGGCGGATGACATCGCTCAGTGGCGGCAGGTCGTCGATCGCGCTCATGCTCTCGGCGCTGTAGTCTTGGAGGCCGCCATCCGCGCGGCAAGACGCAGCGCCGCGATCAGGCTGGACGGATTGGCGCGTCCTGTGCCCGCGATATCGAACGCCGTGCCGTGGTCGGGCGAAGTGCGGATGAACGGCAGTCCCAGCGTGGCGTTGACACCCTCGTCGAAGGCGATGGTCTTGATCGGGATCAGCGCCTGATCGTGATACATGCAGATGGCGCAGTCATAGGTCTTACGCGCGCCGGCATGGAACATGGTGTCGGCGGGCAGCGGTCCGCGGACGTCGATGCCGTCCTGCCGCAACGCTGCGATGGCCGGTGAGATGATGGACTGATCCTCGGTGCCGAGCGTGCCGTCTTCGCCCGCATGCGGATTGAGCCCCGAAATTGCAAGGCGAGGGCTGGTAATGCCGAGCCGCGTCTTCAGGTCCTCAGCGATAATGCGTGCGGTCTTCACGATCAGATCGGTTGTCAGTTGGGTGATCGCATCGCGCAGCGGCAGATGGATCGTCACCGGCACGACGGCGAGATCGGGCGACCACAGCATCATCACCGGATGCGGCACAGTGCCGTTCACGGCCGCGGACAATTGTGCAAGAAATTCGGTGTGACCGGGATGTGAGAAGCCGGCGCGGTAGAGCACGCTCTTGGCGATCGGATTGGTGACCACCGCGCTGGCGCGGTCTTCGATCACGTCCGCGACGGCGTGACGGATCGAGGCGATCGCCGACGGCGCGCTGCTGTCGTCGGGCTGGCCGGGCTGCGCGGTACTCGCGATTCCGGTTCGCACGACGGGAAGCGCGTCAGAGAAGATCGCTGAAGCATCTCCCGGCTTGACGTCGGCAACCGGGATGCTGGTCTTCAGAAGACCGGCGCGCGCTGTGATGAAAGCACTATCGCCGATCAGGTAAAACGGCGGAAGATCGAACTCGCGACGCTTCAGCCACGCCGCGATGGCAATATCGGGACCGATGCCCGCGGGCTCGCCGAGCGTCAGCGCCAGCGCTTTACTCATGAAACGCTTTATTCATGACAGAGGTGCCGTGATGGGTCTCATTTGCTGCGGATCTCGATCATCGCACCCTTGCGGACTTCCTCAAGATACGACTTCGACTTGGCTTCGTACTTCTGGTTGTAGATTTTTTCGCGTGCTTCGCGCTTGGCCGGTGTGTCCGCCTTGGTCGGCTTGCGGCTGCAGAGCGCCACCATTTCCACGCCCTGCTTGGTGACTTCCGGCGGCGTCAGTTTACCGACGGGTGTTTTGTCCAGCAGGTCGCGCAGGTTCGGCGGCAGGTCCGCGGACGTTTTGGTGATCTGATCGCGGATTGCCGCGTCGCGCATCGCGCGGAACAATTCCTGAGCCTCTTCGCAGGACGAAATCCTGCCGCGCAGCAGTTCGGCTTCCTTGCGGCGGGACTCGACGAGGCTTGAAGGCGAGCCGCGTGGTACGATCAGGACGATAGGGCGCACGAGATACTCAAAGCTCTCGTTTTCCGGTTTGCCGCCGGTACCGTCGAAACCGGCGAGATCCTTCTCCGGCACCAGCAGGTTGGACTGAAACCGTCCGCGCACAAGGTTGCCCCAGGTCATGTCCGCCTTGATCCGCAGCTTGAGCGTTTCGGGGCGGATTCCATGGCCTTCAAGCGTCTTGTTGAGCTGCTCCGGGCTCATCCGCATGCGCGAGGCCATGTTGCCATAGGCTCCGTCGATATCCGACGATGACATGTCGAGGCCGTACTTCTTGCCTTCCTTGATCTTGAGTTTGTCGTTGATCAGTTCGGTCAGGGCTTCCTGACGGGAAAGGGCCTTCTTTGTCGTCAGCATCGTGAGCTTGATGCGCTGATCGACATCCAGATTGGTGATCGCTTCACCGTTGACCATCGCGGCGACGGACTGCGCCATCACAGCCGAGCCGAACCCGGACATTGCGAGAATGGCTCCTGCGAATGAAACGGTTCGTGCAAAGCGGAGAAAGGTCACAATCATGATCGGGCCCGTCTTAAATTCATCCTGGCAGGGTTCGGAGATTCCAACGCACCGTCCGTGAAATCAACCCCGGGTTTGCGGCGACAATGCGCGTTTCTGATGAACCGCCGGCTGTCCGCGCGAACGCAGCACATCACGCTATTCGGATACCGGACGATTATTGCGCCGCGTTAAATGATGACGTGCCGATCGTGCGAAGGCCGATCTGCAGCATGATGCGGTGATCGGTGACCGGCGACGTATAGCTCGTCGAGGTATAGGCGTAGTCGGTGATGTAGTTCGCTGCGATGATGAAGCAGTCATCCACATAGCCCGCGCCAACAATGTACTGGTTCACGGTCTGGTTGGTAATGTCGTAGCGCAGGCCGCCGGACAGGACCCAGTTCGACGCCACCTTGAAGGTGCCGGTTCCGACGATGCCTTCGCGGCGGTTCAGGAAGCCGAGTTCCGGCTGCTTGTCGTAGTTGCCATAGAGCAGGCTGACCTGGAAGCGATCGAAGTTGGCGCGGCCTTCAAGCTCGAAGCGGCGTACCGCGCCGGTGGCTTCGTCCAGCCGTGTACGCGCCGTCAGGCTGTAGATTCTGTTCGGCTGGTAGGACACGCGGGCGACGTAGTCGGAACGGGACTGGTCAAGACCGCTGCCGAGGCCGGTGTTGGTCAGGTCCTGCACGGCGAACGAGTTCAGACCGAACAACTGGTACGATTGTCCGAACAGCACGTTGATGAAGCCGCCGCGGTCAAACTGCGTGGTCGCCTGAACGCCGACATTGGCGCGGCCGCCGCCTTCGACCCGGTCGTAGCCCGAGAACTTGTCGACGCGGAAAAGGTTGCTGTCGTCGAAGGTGAAGCTCTGCGCGTCTTCGTTCGGAAGACGGCCGGCGTTCGGCTCATTCGGGCGGACGATGATCTGCGCAATGGGTTCGATCGTCGTGGTGCCCCATGGCTGCACATTGATGAACGGATAACGGTACTCGAGGCCGACCGTGGGCATCAGCCGGGCAGTCTGGGTCGAGCCAACCGGCAGATAGTTGGAGACACCTGGCTGATTGTCGATGTTGGCGCTGATCACGTCGCCACGCAGCGAGGCGAAGGGGGTGAAGATCTGGCCGATGGAGTCGGTGAACGACCGGCGCCATTCGACCTCGGCGGTCAGGCGGGTGTAATCGCCCGGAATGCCGCGCAACAGGCAGTTCGACGGAATCTTCTTCGTTGGATCGGCGGATGTCGGCAGGCAGAAGCCGTTGAGAAGGGCGGTCGGATTGATCGCGTCGAACGAAGCGGTCTGGCGGCTCAGGCTGGTGAAGTTGGCCTTGTAGCTGAACTCTCCGCCAAGAATGTTGCGGTTCAGCACGTTTGAGTAGTCGATCACCGGATGGATGACCGGAATCTGGCTCTGGTTGTCCGCTGCCGAATAGCCGAGGAAGTGCATCACGCGCGCATCGAAGTAGCTGCGGTTGCCGACGCCGGTGAGATAGATCTGCGACAGGCCGGTGTCGGGCGTCAGCAGGAATGCGTTGAGCGCGTTCTTGTACGGGCCAAGGCCGTAGTCGAAGAAGAAGGACTTATCCGAAACCGCGACGGCGTCCCAGCCCCAGACCCATTTGTCGTTGAGTGCGAACTGGCCCTTGGTGTCAATGCCGCCCCGGAATTCGCGGTCGCCCGGTTCGCCGTTGAATTGCCCGGGATCGTTCTGGCGGATGCCGTAGCCGCGGATTTCGTAAGCGCCATTGATCAGACGCTGACGGAATTCGCCCTGCAGCAACAGACCCTGCTTGGTCGTATAGCGCGGCGTGACGGTCGCGTCGTAGTCGGGCGCAAGTGCGAAGTAGTAGGGCACCTCGATGCCCACGCCATAGCGCGTGCTCGACGAGTAGTTCGGGATCAGAAAGCCGCTCTTGCGCTTGACCGTCGGATCCGGCGTCGAGAAGAACGGCATGTAGGCGATCGGCTGACCGAAGAACTCGAGGCGTGCGTCCTCGAAATACAGCATCTTCTCGGTCTGATTGTGAATGATGCGCGCGCCCTTGACCTGCCATAGCGGCGGCTTTTTCGGATTGTCCTTACAGGCCGCGCAGGCGGTGTAAACGCCATTCTGGAAGATCGTGACTTCGCCGCCGGTGCGCTCCGCCCGCGTTGCGGCCATGCGGGTCTGGTCGGCGGTGTCGAGGCGCAGTGAGTCGACAAAGCCGTCGCGGTAATCATCCGACAGGTCGAGCAGGTTGGCGTAGGTGATCTTGCCGTCGATATCGGTCAGACGGACGTTGCCCTCTGCGTGAAGGCGCTTGGTCTTCTGGTCGTAGATGACCTTGTCCGCCTCCAGCGTCGCCCCGTTGTAATAGATCTGAACGCTGCCAACCGCGGCCACGCGCGAGTTGTTGTAGTCGTAATTGACCTCGGCCGCCTGGACCAGCATCTGCCCGTCGTTGTTGGCCGGGCGAGCCTGCTTCGGCGGTTTCGGAGGGAGCTGGTTGAAGCGGAACGATTGCTGGGCGGCTGCCGGCGTGACATCGGCAACACCGAAGCCAGCGGCCATGCACAGTCCCAGAATGGCAGACATGACCGCGCCTTGACGGCGCAAGCGTATGCGCCGCCTGAACGCAGGCGTCCGTCCTTGGAGGGCGGCGACAACGGCCACTACCCGTCCTCCTGGTACAGCAAGGCCAAAAATCCCGAGAGGCCACCCACACAGACGGGTAACCACGCGGCAGCGAGCGGATGCATCAACTCGGCCTTGCTTAAATCCTCAGTTACTTTCGACAGGACATAGAGCAGAAACCCTGCTGCAACGCCACTTAAAACCATCTTTTGCACGCCGCCGAACCGGAAGAACCGCAGGCTGACGGCAGCCGCGAGCATGACCATCGCAGCCAGCAAAAACGGGCGTGCGATGAGCTTCTGATATTGCAGACGGTAGCCCGCTGTGGCTTGGCCGGAATTCTCCGATGAGCGGATGTAGTCGGGTAGTTGCCAGAAAGACACAGTTTCGGGGGTGGAGAAACTGTTCCGGACCTGCGCCAAGGTCAGGGTCGTGGTCAGGGTGAGTCTGTCCAGTTCTTCCATCGGGCTATCGAGGCGGTATTTACGCACCTGCTTGAACACCCATTGGCCGGGTTCAAGGGTGGCCTCGCCGGCCTCGATTCTTTCCTTGAAGGTGCCTGAAGGATCGTACCTGAACACTGTGATGCCCGTAAGGAGCGACCCCTGTCCCTGGCTGCGGGCGGCATTGATGATGCTCTGTCCCTCGCTTGTGGACTGATTGAGCCAGAAGCCGGCGCCATCCTGATCCCGCGGTGCGCCATCTGTGAAGATCCGGGTCTCCATCACCTTGGCGCGTTCGAGCATTTCCGCGGACAGGGGATTGTAAAGGACGGTGGCGAGCATGCCGAGGAACAGCGCGCTCAACAGGGCGGGGGTGGTGAACTGCCAGGCGGAAATGCCGGCCGCGCGCGCGATCACAAGCTCGAGCCTCCGCGACAGGGCAAGGAACGAGATCATCGCGCCGATCAGGATGCAGAACGGCATCAGTTTTTCGAGCGACAGCGGCACCCGAAACAGGGCGGTCTGCGCGACGAACAGGCCCGAGACATTCGGCAGGCTTCCGGCGCGGCGCATCAGTTCGATGTAGTCGACAGTGATCACGAGCACGAAGATCGAGGCGAACGTCGCGACCGAAGCGATCACGAAGCGAGCGGCGAAATAGCGTGCGAGAATTGTCGTGACCATGCGCGCGCCTTACGCCGATGCCAGCCGCAGGACGGCTTGCGCGGTCGCGATGCTCTCGGCGGACGACAGCGCCGTCGTCCGGTCTTTCGTGGTGTCGTTCGACCCCATCAGGCAGCAGTATCCCCAACTCCAGCCGGATTTCGCGCTCACCCCCACCTTTTTCAAGGTTCCCCAGGGGACGCGGAATCGCGCTGTCCGGCACTTTCTTAAGTCATAGCATCCCTTTGATTGGTCAACAAAATGGCTGACCTGAGGCCGGCTGTGAAGTGTGGTTAATAAAAAGCCATCGTTGCATCGCGGCCACGCCTCGAAGCGGTGCCTCCGCCGGACATGCCTGCCTGTCCATATGCCTAGCCGCGCGGCGCTTGGCAGCGCCCGCCGGAAAGCGCCATATAGCCAGATCCCATGTTCCGAATCCGAATATCTCATGGATTCGGATGTCTTTGCTCGCAATCGCGATGATCTGGAGGATTTGCCTATGACCGACGCCGTCAAGGTCGGCTTCGTACCGTTTTCCGCTGCCGCACGCGGCGTTCTGGTGGTGTTTTGCGATGATACGCTGAAATTCGGACCGGCGACGATCAAGGCGCTGGGCTCGACCGTCAACGCGGTCAAGCGCGCGGCGGCGGCGAACCAGTTCAAGGGCAAAAGCGGCGGCGCTCTGGATATCCTGGCTCCGGAAGGCTTGAAGGTTGGCCGCCTGATCGTTGTTGGCGTCGGCAAGCTCGCCTCGCTCAAGGATGGTGACTTCATCAAGCTCGGCGGCAAGATCGCCGCCAAGATCACAGCAGGCACCGAAGCGGTGACGATTCTCGCCGAACTGCCGTCGGGCGCGATGAAGGGATCGCAGTCCGCGTCGATCGCGGCTGGCGTCCGGCTGCGCGCCTACCGGTTCACCCGTTACAAGACCACGAAGAAGGAAACCGACAACGCGCCGCTGCGTGCGCAGTTTTCGATTGCCGTGGCGGACGTCGCCGCCGCGCGCAAGGCATTTGCGCCGGAAAGTCAGGTTGTGGACGGCGTGCTCGTTGCGCGCGAACTTGTCAACGAACCGCCGAACGTCCTTTTCCCGGCAGAATTCGCGCGGCGCGCGACGCAGTTGCGCAAGCTCGGCGTCAAGGTCGAAGTGCTTGACGTCAAGGCGATGACCAAACTCGGCATGGGCGCGCTGCTCGGCGTTTCGCAGGGCTCCGAACACGACGGCCGCATGGTCATCATGCGCTGGAACGGCGGCAAGGCCGGCGAGCAGCCGATCGCCTTTGTCGGCAAGGGCGTTTGCTTCGACACCGGCGGCATTTCGATCAAGCCGGCCGGCAGTATGGAAGACATGAAGGGCGACATGGGCGGCGCGGCCTGCGTTGTCGGTTTGATGCACGCGCTCGCCGCGCGCAAGGCGAAGGTCAATGTGATCGGCGCCATCGGTCTGGTGGAAAACATGCCGGACGGCAACGCGCAGCGGCCGGGCGATATCGTCACCTCGATGTCGGGGCAGACCATAGAGATCATCAATACCGACGCCGAAGGCCGTCTCGTGCTGGCGGATGTGCTCTGGTATGTCGCGAAAAAGCACAAGCCGAAATTCATGGTCGATCTGGCGACGCTGACCGGCGCGATCATGGTCGCGCTCGGCGTCGATTATGCCGGCATGTTCTCCAACGACGACAAACTCGCGGAACGCCTGACAGCCGCCGGGCAGGAGACCGGCGAGCGCGTCTGGCGCATGCCGCTCGGTCCCGAATACGACAAGCAGATCGACTCGCAGTTCGCCGACATGAAGAACACCGGAACCCGCAACGGCGGCTCGATTACCGCAGCGCAGTTCCTGCAGCGCTTTGTCGACGGCACGCCATGGGCGCATCTCGACATCGCCGGTACTGCGATGGGCGTGCCGGCGTCGGACCTTAACCGGAGTTGGGGCTCGGGCTACGGTGTGCGTCTCCTGAACCAGCTTGTGGCCGATAACTACGAGGCAAAGCGATAACGCTGTCCTCCGTCATTGCGAGCGAAACGAAGCAATCCATTCTTAAAGAAGGCAAGAATGGATTGCTTCGTAGCTATCGCTTCTCGCAATGACGAAATGAAACCCGAGGGTCACCATAGGCGATGACCGAAGTGTTGTTTTACCATCTGCAGGACATGACACTTGAAAAAGTGTTGCCGCCGCTGCTTGAGAAATCCCTTGAGCGCGGCTGGCGTGTTGCGGTGCAGACCGGATCGGAGGAGCGCGCGGAGGCGCTCGACGCGCATCTGTGGACCTATCGCGACGATTCGTTTTTGCCGCATGGCACATGGCGCGAAAGCGACGTCGCGAACCAGCCGATCGTCCTCACGGTGGATGACGGCAATCCGAACAACGCCAATGTGAGGTTCATTGTCGATACGGCTGGCTTGCCGAAGGATTGTGCAACCTACGACCGCGTGGTTCTGGTGTTCAATGGCGATGACGATGAAGCCTTGAGCGTTGCGCGGGCGGCCTGGACCGACGGTAAATCCCGCGGGCTCGATCTGACCTACTGGCAGGCCGACGAACGCGGCAGATGGCAGAAGCGGGCCTGACGATGCCGGCTCCGGCATCTTCGGCTGCGTTAAACATTACAGTCTTTTTCGTTGACCTGACCGGCAGTTAGCCACCATGGTGCCGCAAAGGGGTGTTGGAAGGCCGGACTTGCGCCGTGATGAGGCGCATGTTCCATCAGAGCCGCCATACGACGCGCAAATGATTGTTTAGGCATTTGCTTTAGTGGTGTCCGGGTTCCGTCATGCGCTTTCAAGGCGCCAGGTTTGTGTGAGAGCGAAGATTTGAGCGTCCAGCGTAAAAGCATCCATGTCCGGCAGTGGGTCGCCCTTCTGATTGTGGCTCCCATGGTCACGGGTTGCGGCGGTGTCGGCGCGCTTTCGGATTTTTCGCTCAAGGATCAGGAGTGGTTCGCGCGGCCTGGCAAGATTTTCAAGGCCGGCAACAGTTCGATTGAAACCCCGCCGCTCAGTCCGACCAAGGAAGTTTCTCCCAACGACCTGATTTCGTCTGACGGCCAGTGCCCCGGCGCTGTCGCTCCGGGTCCCGCGGATGCCAATGCGTCGACCGAAGGTCAGATTGTCGCAGCGCCGGTCGCGCTGGGACATACCGAATGCGATGTCGCGCGCGCCATCGCCGTCGCGCCGGACAGCGTGAACCTGACAAACAACGAGCGGGGTGATCGCGTCGCGCTCGTGACGTGGAAAACCGGACCGCGGCCCGGCGCCTACACCTTCACGTCCGGGCGCCTGACGTCGATTGAACGTGTCGACGTGCCGCCGGAAAAGCCGGCGCGGGGCGCCAAGAAGAAGCGCGCGTAGTCTTCAGCCAGCCGCTTCGTCGTAGGACGAACTTGCGTCCAGCCATTCATCTTCCGCACGCTGCAACGCTTCAGCCGCGCTTGCGCGCGCCTTGGTCAGTTGCGCGGCCTGCTTCGGATCGCGCTTGAACAGATCGGGCAGGGCAAGCGCCGCGTCGATCTTTTCGATGATGGTTGTGATCCGCGCGATCTCGCTTTCGGCCTGTGCGATCTTTTGCTTCAGCGGGACGCGCTTTTCTTTCGGGCGCGGCTGCGGCTTGTCGCGATTTCCGCTGCGTACATCGCTGGCGCGGTCTCGTTCCCCCGAGCGCGTGGTCAGCACCGAACGCCGATAGTCATCGAGGTCGCCGTCGTAAGGCGTCACGGCGCGGTCCGCCACCACCCAGAGCTGATCGGCGCAGGCCTCGATCAGGTAGCGGTCGTGCGACACCATGATGATCGCGCCGGGAAAATCGTTGATGGCTTCGGCGAGCGCAGCGCGGCTGTCGATGTCCAGATGGTTGGTCGGCTCGTCGAGGATGATCATGTTCGGGCCGTAGAAGGTCGCGAGCCCGAGCAGCAGTCGTGCCTTCTCGCCGCCGGAGAGCGAACTGACCTTCGTATCGGCCGCCTTGCCGGAAAAGCCGATGGCGCCGGTGCGCGCACGGACTTTCGTTTCCGTCTCGTTCGGCATCAGCCGCCGCAGGTGGTCGTAGGCCGAGCCTTCGAGGTCGAGTTCGTCGGTCTGATGCTGCGCGAAGTAGCCGACCGACAGATTGGCGGCGCGCACGACTTTGCCGGAAAACGGCGGCAGCTTGCCGGCCAGAAGTTTCACCAGTGTCGATTTGCCGTTGCCGTTGGAGCCGAGCAGGGCGATGCGGTCATCGTTGTCGATACGCAGGGTGACCTTGTTCAGCACGGGCCTGGCCGGATCGTAGCCGACCGAAACGCCATCGACCGCGATGATCGGCGGCGAGAGTGTTTTCTCAGGTTCAGGGAAAGTGATCTCGCGCACGTCCTGCGTGACAAGTGCGGTGACTGGTTTCATCCGTTCCAGCATTTTCACGCGCGATTGCGCCTGTTTCGCTTTCGAGGCCTTGGCCTTGAAGCGGTCGACAAACGCCTGCAGCCGCTTGCGTTCGTCCATCTGTTTTTTGGCGTGTTTCGCGTCGAGCATTTCGCGCGTCGCGCGCTGCTCCTCGAACGACGAATACGTTCCCTTGTAGAGCGTGAGCTTGCCGCGATCGAGATGCAGGATCTGATCGACGGAGGTGTCGAGCAGGTCGCGGTCATGGCTGATGACGATCACCGTGCGGGGATAATTCGCAAGATGATCCTCAAGCCAGAGCGTGCCTTCGAGGTCGAGATAGTTGGTCGGCTCGTCCAGCAGCAGGAGATCGGGCGCCGCGAACAATGTCGCCGCCAATGCCACGCGCATGCGCCAGCCGCCGGAAAATTCCGAGCACGAGCGTAACTGATCGGCTGCGGAAAAGCCGAGGCCTGAGAGAATAGCTGCCGCACGGGCCGGTGCGGAATGCGCGTCGATATCAACGAGGCGTGTCTGGATGTCGGCGATGCGATGCGGATCTTCTGCGGTTTCCGCTTCCTGAAGCAGCGCGGCGCGTTCGAGGTCGGCCTTGAGCACAACGTCGATCAGGCTTTCGGGGCCGTCAGGCGCTTCCTGTGCCAGGCTTCCTACACGCCATCGCGGCGGAATCGCAATCGAACCGGATTCGAGCGGCAGGTCGCCGCGAATGGCGTGAAACAATGTCGATTTTCCAACGCCATTCCGCCCGACAAAACCGACGCGCGCGCCCGGCACGATCTGAACCGTGCTCTGGTCGATCAGGAGGCGTCCGGCGATCCGGATGGAAATGTCATTGATGGACAGCATGGCGGGCTTTTACGGAACAGCCCGGCGAACGCAACAGCTTTGTCGGGTAAAATGGCGGCGAATCGCGATAGCTCTCGCCGCGCCGGTTTCGGTTTGCGAGAGAAGGCGCTAGTGCGATTTTGCGTCCGGAACGAGCGGCGGCGCGGCTTCGCCATCGAGTTCAGGCAGGCGCGCAATCAATGCGTTCAATCTCTGCGGCGGTTCAGGCGGCTGGCGGTAGAGCGTATCGCGCAGCCGTTCACCGATGCCCTGACAAACGGCTTCGCTGTGAAGATGATCGAGATGGACGTCGGGAGCATTCAATCGAGTCGCCATGATCAATTCCAATCCGGCTTGTTTCAATTGGCTTCAAGTTTGAATCAATACCACGGGACAATGCCCTTACCGCCGTTCGGGTTCGCGACTTTGCCGCGCATGGTTTGAATCCGGTAAAAATTTAAATGCCGGGAACCGGGAACCCGGAAGAAAAAAGCCCCCGAACAGTTTCACCTGATCGGAGGCCCAAGTTCGTGGGAGGAGCTTTCCGCTCAGTAGCAGACGTTGACGACCCGATAGCGCAGGCCATACGGCGTGGGGACGAGGCGTTTCACGTAGCAGCCGTAACCGGGGCCGTAGCCGCCGACATAGAGACCGTAACCGTGACCCCAGTGGCCGTGATGGTGATGATGATGCCAGCCGCCTTTCCAGCCCTTGGCCGAAGCCTCGGTGGACATCATCGCGGTGGTGGACAGAGCAGCGACAGCAGCCACTCCAAGAACGAGTTTGCGCAACATGACAAGTCTCCTTCGGTTTGGCGCGGGGCGCCTTGAGGTGTCCCTGCATGTCTGTCGATAGGTCCGGCGAAAAGGTTCGACCCGGAAGGGGTGCGACAAAAAGACCAGCCGACCCTGTGGGCGGCTGGTCCGGAATGTCGGATCGGGTTGTCCGGCTCAGTAGCAGCGGTTCACCAGCCGGTACCGATAGCCCCATGGTGTCGGAACCAGGCGCTTCACATAGCAGCCGCCATAACCGCCGCCAAAATAGACCGGGCCACCGATGAAACGTGGCCCGCCCCAGCCGCGATGGAAGCCACCGCCGTGCCAGCCGCCATGTCCGCGATGCCAGCCATGGGCGGAGGCGACCGACGGACTGAATGTAGCCGCGCCGAGAGCCGCGGTCGCGGCGCATGCAAGAATGAGTTTGCGCAACATGATAATCTCCTCGTGTTCGAGGCCGGTTGAGTTGACTGATCGAAGCCTCGTTGTGCGCAAGACTAGGCCTGCGATCCTGAACTTCGCCGGGACGAGCCGGTTAGCCCCGGTTCATGTCGATGGCAGCGGCGGGCCCGTCTCTCGATGCGGGAAATTTCCGCGCGGGTCTTGGCAGAACCATCCGGCAGAGGTATCGGGGGCGGGATGCCGCTCATCCGGGGCGGGCTGCTGGCATACCAGCTTGCCGTTGCATCACCGCGCCGTTATAAGCGCGGCAAATCTTCCAACAGACATGCTTTGAGGACAGTACCATGGCGATTGAGCGCACCTTTTCGATTATCAAGCCGGACGCGACCGCGCGCAATCTCACCGGCGCCGTCAATGCGATCATCGAGAAGGCCGGACTTCGCATCGTCGCGCAGAAGCGCATCCTGATGACCCGCGCGCAGGCCGAAACATTCTATGCCGTGCACAAGGCGCGCCCGTTCTTTGGCGAACTGGTTGACTTCATGATTTCGGGTCCGGTTGTGGTTCAGGTCCTCGAAGGCGAGGGCGCGATCCTGAAGTACCGCGACGTGATGGGGGCGACCGATCCGTCGAAGGCTGCCGAGGGCACCATTCGCAAGGCGCACGCCAAGTCGATCGGCGAAAACTCGGTGCACGGTTCGGACGCGCCGGAAACCGCCGTGATCGAGATCGCGCAGTTCTTCGCAGGCAACGAAATCGTCGGCTGATCAACAGCCGGCACTAAAATGGTCGGGGGCCACACCCGTGAACTGGATTGCGCAGATTTTCGATCCCGCCGCAATCGGCGGTCTCATCACTCAGTTCGAGAATGAGATTCAGCATCCCCATTTCTGGGTGGCCCTGACCAAGATCATCTGGATCAACGTGTTGTTGTCGGGCGACAACGCGCTGGTGATCGCGCTGGCGTGCCGGGGGCTTCAGCCCAAGCAGCGCGTCTGGGGCATGATCCTCGGTGCGGGTGTTGCGGTGTTCCTGCGCATCATCTTCACCTTCATCGTCGTTACATTGATGACGGTGCCGTTCCTGAAACTCGTCGGGGGCCTCGCGCTGCTGTTTATCGCGGCAAAGCTCCTCGTTCCTGAAAAGGAAGACGAAGATGGCGTGCAGGCCGCCGCTCATCTCTGGGCCGCGGTTCGCATCGTCGCCGTCGCCGACATCATCATGAGCCTCGACAACGTGATCGCGGTGGCCGCGGCGGCCAACGGCAGCGCCATCCTGCTGATCCTCGGTCTTGCCATCAGCATTCCGATGATTGTCGCCGGTGCGGCGCTGATCATGGCGCTGCTCGACCGCGTTCCGGTGCTGGTCTGGCTCGGTGCGGCCTTGCTCGGCTGGATAGCGGGCGAGGTGATCGCCACCGATCCCGCCATTGCGCCATGGCTGCACCGCGTGCTTGATGGCCATATCGCGCTGGATGTCGACACGACCTCGGCGATGTTCGGTTTTGCCAAGCATCTCAAGTTTAATGGCGAGATCGGCGAACTGACGCTCGCGGTGCTTGGCGTGATCGTGGTGCTGGTGGTCGGCTCGATCTGGCGTAAACGCGCGCTGCGCGAGCAGCACGAGGCGCCGGCAACGGCGTAAAACTGCGACCAAACTCCCCAAAAGCAAAACGTCCCGGTGAAAGCCGGGACGTTTTTCGTTTGGGTTATTTTGTTCTCAGCTCACCACTTCAGTTCGACGCCGACGGTGCCCTGATGAGACTCGAAGCCGCTGCGGTAGCGGCCGTCGTAGTTCGCATAAAACCTTGCCGTATTGCTCAATATCCACGACACGGCGGCGCCGGCGTCGGCTCCGTTGCGGCTCTCGCGAACACCCGCGACGCTGATCGCGTTGTTGCCGAGGCTGACCTGCACCGCGCCGATGTTCTGGACGAAGTTGTCGACGAACTTGCCATAGGCCGACACGTCGATGGCCTGCTGGCCGACGATCCAGTAGTGACCGACCTCGGCGCCGGCCAGCACGCGGGCGCGCTCGCCATGTCCGTCCGCGACAGTGACCGGGTTAAAGCCGCCGGTTTCAGCAAAGGCGTCGGTGCGTGCCGAGACATATTCGAGCGCGACCTTGGGCACGATCCGGCTCTGCCCGAATGAATAGGTGTAGTTCAACTCGCCCAGCACGCCGTCGACGCTGCCGCGATAGTTAGCGACTGCGCCGCCAAGCGCTGTGGTCCGGATCGAGTTGATATGGGCGAAACCGTGAACCGCGGCCATCGCCACCGTCCAGGGGCCGGTGGAGTAGGAGGCGTTGACCCCGAGCTGGGTCATGCCGAGCGCGGCGGTCTGCAGCGCGAGCGGCACGTCGATCCTGGTGTTGCTCTGGTCAACCGAAAAGCCGACGTTCAGGCCGGGCGCGAGCGTCGCACCGATGCCGCCCACAATCCCGAGCGTGCCCCGCTTGTCGCCAACGAAAGTCCCCTGTGCTGCGGTACGCGCACGGGTACCGTAGGTTTCAGCCCACGTCCGATAAAGCGGTTCTGTCGTGCTTTGCGATGCACCGCCGCCGCCCGAATTGTCCCGCCTGGCGTATCCATAGGTGGCCTCGCGGCCCATACGCTGCAGGAAGCTGCTGCCGAGGTCGAACTGGGCGGCGTTGACCGAGAGCTGGGAGGCGTTGTCTGTCGAATTTGGAAACACCGGCAAGAACTGCGCGCGCGCGCTGGAGGTTCCGCACAGCATGGCAAGGCCCGCCACCACAGCGCACAGCGCCGTGTCTCGGTTCAGGCTCGCGCGCGGCGGGAAAATTCTCATCAAGCGGAACTCAAAAGGACTTGCGGCCAGGGTATCCGGCGATTTGCCCCGAATCCGGCGCTTGCGTCAACGCAAGCGCTGGTCCCGACGGCCATTCCAGCAGTCTGTGGTGCTCGCGCAACAGGCCGCTTGTGGCCTCGCTCCGTCTTGCTAAGGCGAAATTTTCATGTTGGGATTGGCGCAGCAATCGGATTTGGGCCATTCGGCTGTGCAATTGGACGACATTATATCCAGCAAGACATTTGAAGCCCGCTAGCGGCGTGGCACGCGATGAGCGTGGCCGCGTCTTTTTTGTATTTGGAGAGGAGACAGGCGTTGGCAAAAGGTACGGTCAAGTGGTTCAACCCGACCAAGGGTTATGGGTTCATCAAACCGGCGGTCGGTGACAAGGATGTATTCGTGCACATCTCGGCGGTGGAGCGGGCAGGGCTTTCGACCCTCAACGAAAACCAGACGATCGAATACGAACTGGTGGAAAATCGCGGAAAGTCGTCGGCTGAAAATCTGAAGGTTTCCTGATTTCCGGAATTGGGAAATGCAGTACCCCGGCAACCTGTGCCGGGGGGTTGTTCGCGCAAAGCTAGATGATAGTCGGCGCGATCAGTGCGTCATCCGGACTGCCGGCGTCGGATTTGCACACGCCGTTTTCCAGCCGCGTGCGTCCGCTCGCAACAAGCCGGAGCGAATCCGGATAGATGCTGTGCTCCACAGCGAGCACGCGGGCCGCCAGTGCGTCCGACGTATCATCATCGCGCACGGCGACCGCGCCCTGCATGATGATCGGGCCGGAATCCATTTCAGGCACGACGAAATGAACCGTTGCGCCGTGAATCTTCACGCCATCGGCCAGCGCACGTTCGTGGGTATGAAGGCCCTTGTAGGACGGCAGCAGCGCGGGATGGATGTTGATCATCCGGCCGTCCCATTGCCGGACGAACCACGGCGTCAACAGCCGGAGAAATCCAGCGAGGCAGACCAGTTCGACGTCGTGGGCGACAAGGACCTCGTGCAGCTTGCGCTCGAAGGCTTCGCGATCCTTGCCGAACGGTTTGCTTTCGATGGTCTCGGCCTTGATTCCGGCGGCGCTGGCCTTTGCCAATCCGCCCGCGCCCGCGATGTTGGAAATCACCAGCGCGATCTGCGCCGGGTAGTCGGCCGCCGCGGCGGCCTCGATCAGCGCGGTCATGTTGGAGCCGCGCCCGGAGATCAGAATCGCGACGCGGCGTTTTGCCATCTCAATCCGCCAGATTGAGGTGACCGGTATAGATCACGCGCTCATCGCCGGACGCTTCGACGACTTCGCCGAGATCGACGACGGCCTCGCCGCTCTGCGCGAACACATCCATGACCTCGACAAGCTGCTCGCGCCTGACGATGGCGACCATGCCGATGCCGCAGTTGAACGTGCGCAGCAGTTCGAGTTCGGCGATGTTGCCTTCGCGGGCGAGCCACTTGAACACCGGCAGCACCGGAACGGCGTTCAGGTTGATCCGAACGCCGAGGTGCTTGGGCAGCACGCGCGGAATGTTGTCGGTGAAGCCGCCGCCGGTGATGTGGGCGAGGCCCTTGACCGCGCCGGTCTGGCGGATCGCGGCCAGGCAGGATTTCACATAGAGCTTGGTCGGCGCCAGCAGCGCGCCGCCGAGCGTCATCACCGGTGCGAAAGGGGCGGGTGCGTCGAACGCGACGCCGGACTTTTCGACCACCTTGCGGACCAGCGAGAAGCCGTTGGAGTGAACGCCGGAGGAGGCGAGGCCGATCACGGCGTCGCCGGGGCCGATGTCCTTGTGCGGCAGCAGCGTGCCGCGCTCCGCCGCGCCGACGGCAAAGCCTGCCAGGTCGTAGTCGCCATCCTTGTAGAGACCGGGCATCTCGGCCGTCTCGCCGCCGATCAGCGCGCAGCCGGATTCCCGGCAGCCTTCGGCCACGCCTGCCACGATCGAGGCAGTGGCTTCGGGATCAAGCTTGCCGCAGGCGAAATAATCCAGAAAGAACAGCGGTTCCGCACCCTGAACCACAAGGTCGTTGACCGACATGGCGACAAGGTCGATACCGATACCGCTATGGATGCCGGTGTCGATGGCGATCTTGACCTTGGTGCCGACGCCGTCGGTGGCCGCAACAAGGACCGGATCCTTGAATCCGGCGGCCTTGAGGTCGAACAGGCCGCCAAATCCGCCGATTTCGGCGTCAGCGCCCGCACGGGCCGTGGCGCGGACCATGGGCTTGATGAGGTCCACCAGCCGGTTTCCGGCGTCGATATCGACGCCCGCGGATGAATAGGTCAGGCCGGATTTTTGATCGGTCATGGGAAGTTTCCGAGAATAGCCCGGTGGTTACGTCGGATTTGACGCTGGCGCAATGGTTGCCGGGTCGGCTTGTGCATAGCTATGAGAACGGCCTCGATGACAGGGAGCCGTGACCCCATGTCCTTTGCAAGGCCGGAGGGGCTCGCTAAAAAGACGAAGAGCCGGGAAACGTCGCGTGAATCTGCCGAACATCATTACCCTTGCCCGCATCCTGCTGGTGCCGGTCATCGTCTGGGCGATTGCGTCGAACCAGATGGCGATCGCGTTCTTCATTTTCGTCACAGCCGGGGTCAGCGACGCCATCGACGGGTTCCTGGCCAAGCGGTTCAACATGACCACCGAGATCGGGGCGCTGCTCGATCCAGTGGCCGACAAGGCGCTGCTGGTCTCGATCTATGTTACCCTTGGCATCTCGGGCGACATTCCGCGGTGGCTGGTGATCCTGGTGGTGTCGCGCGATTTCATGATCGTCGGTGCGGTGATTGTCTCATGGCTGCTGGACAATCCCGTTCCGATGAAGCCGCTGATGGTGTCGAAGCTCAACACGGTGGCGCAGGTGTCGTTTGCCGCGCTGATTTTGGCCTCGCTCGGTTTCGGTTTCAGCACAGCGCCTTACGAGATCGCGTTGATGTTGTGCGTGACCGTCTTGACGCTGCTTTCGGTGTCCTTCTATCTCGTGGAGTGGGCGCGGCACATGAGTGCGGGCGCGCCACCTTCATCTTGATGCGGCCGGTTGGCTGTTTGTTGCGCAGGTCGGAGTAGCCGCGTGGTCGTTCGCGTCCGTCCCCGTCAGTTGGCCCTCGCGTTGCCGCACGCCGAAAGCCTGACGCGCGACAATTTTCTGGAAGGGCCCGCCAACGCACAGGCGCTGGCGCTGATCGACGGATGGCCGGACTGGCCCAACCGCGTCATGATGCTGGCGGGGCCGGAGGGCAGCGGTAAAAGCCATCTCGCGACGATCTGGGCCACGGAGGCCGGTGCGCGATCGGTTGCGGCTCACGCCCTCACACCGGCCAACGTGCCGGGTGAACTGGCGACCGGCGCGCTGGTGGTGGACGACCTCGATCCGGCATCGTTCGACGAGCGGGCGCTGTTTCATCTTCTTAATCTGGCGCGCGAGGATGGGGCCTATATCCTGCTGACCGGGCGTGTGCCGCCGTCGTCCTTCGACGTGACATTGCACGATCTGCGGTCGCGGCTGCGGGCCGTGCCGGTGATCGCGCTGACGCCGCCTGACGACCAGTTGTTTCGTGCCCTGATCGTCAAGTTCTGCGCCGATCGGCAAATGTCCGTGGACGAGAGCATCGTCAGCTATCTGACGACCCGGATCGAGCGGTCCTTCGCGGCCGCCCGCCGGTCTGTCGAGCAGATCGACGAGGAGGCGCTGCGGCGGGGGCGTCCGGTCACCCGCGCGCTGGCGGCTGAGGTTTTGAAAGATCCTGCGGCCTGAGCGCACAGGGCCTTGTCGTTAACCGCTGTTGGCTCATCATGTCATCGAACTGTCACGAGACTGGCACATTGTCTCGCTGGAACGGACGTAACGTCCGGCTTGATGGCATGGTATAAGGTTGTTCTTCATGGATGGCGCGCAAGCTGTTGTAAAAAAAGAAGAAAATATTGAGGCGGCAAGCGCGCCGGTAATTGGCGAAAGCCCTGAACGCTTCATCAACCGCGAACTGTCATGGCTTCATTTCAACCGCCGGGTGCTGGAGGAGTCGGTCAATCCGAACCATCCGGCGCTGGAGCGGGTCCGGTTCCTGTCGATTTCCGCCAATAACCTTGATGAGTTCTTCATGGTCCGCGTGGCGGGCCTTAAGGCGCAGGTCCGCGAAGGCATCACCGAGCGCAGCCCGGACGGTTCGACACCCGCCGAGCAACTCGTAAAGATCAACGAGACTGTCTCAAAGCTCGCCAGCGACCAGCAGGCGATCTGGCGTGACTTGCGGAACATGCTGGCCGAGGTCGGCATCGTTCTGGTCGACGGCAAGGATGTGACCAAGACCGAAGCCGCCTGGATCGAGGATCATTTCCTTCACAACATCTTCCCGCTGCTGACGCCGCTGGCGATCGACCCGGCGCATCCATTCCCGTTCATTCCGAGCCTCGGCTTCACCATCGCGCTGCATCTGGCGCGGGTCTCCGACGGCAAGGCGATGAACGCGCTGATCCGCATGCCGGGCAAGATCGACCGCTTTATCCGCATGCCCGCGGGCAAGGACGGTTCGGTGCGCCTGATCACGCTGGAACAGGCGACCAGCCTGTTCATCGGGCGGCTGTTTCCCGGCTACACCGTCAAGGGGCAGGGCGCGTTCCGCATCATCCGCGACTCCGAGCTCGAAATCGAGGAAGAAGCTGAAGACCTCGTCCGCCTGTTCGAGTCTGCGCTCAAGCGCCGCCGCCGCGGGTCGGTGATCCGCCTCGAAATCGAGGCGACCATGCCGGACGAATTGCGCGCCTTCGTGCAGCGCGCGCTCTCGACGCCGGATGACGATGTGCTGATCGTCGACGGCGTGCTCGCCATGAACGAGCTGTCGCAACTGACGCGGCTGGATCGTCCCGATCTCGAATTCACGCCTTATGTGCCGCGTCATCCGGAGCGGGTGCGCGATCATGGCGGCGACATCTTTGCCGCGATCCGCCAGAAGGACCTGATCGTCCATCATCCCTATGAATCGTTCGACGTGGTGGTGCAGTTCCTGCAACAGGCCGCGCGCGATCCCGACGTGGTCGCGATCAAACAGACGTTGTACCGCACCTCGCGCGACTCCCCGATTGTGCGCACGCTGGCCGAAGCCGCCGAAGCCGGAAAGTCGGTGACGGCGCTGGTCGAACTGAAAGCGCGGTTCGATGAAGAAGCCAACATCCGCTGGGCGCGCGACCTCGAACGCGCGGGCGTGCAGGTGGTTTACGGTTTTCTCGAACTGAAGACCCACGCCAAACTGTCGCTGGTGGTTCGCCGCGAAGGCACCGGCCTCACCACTTACGTCCACGCCGGCACCGGCAACTATCATCCGGTCACAGCGCGCATCTACACCGACCTGTCTTACTTTACGTCGGACCCGGTGATCGCGCGCGATGCCGCGCGCGTCTTCAACTACATCACCGGCTATGCAGAGCCGCGCGACATCGAAAAGATGGGCGTCTCGCCGCTGACGCTGCGCAAGCGGATGCTTGAGCACATCCATGCCGAAAGCAATCACGCGCGCCATGGCAAGCCGGGCGCGATCTGGCTGAAGATGAATTCGCTGGTCGATCCCGAGATCATCGACGCGCTCTACGAAGCCTCGCAGGCGGGCGTCTCGATCGACCTGGTGATCCGCGGCATCTGCTGTCTGCGCCCGGGAGTTCCCGGACTGTCGGAGAATATCCGGGTCAAGTCGATCATCGGCCGGTTCCTGGAACATGGGCGAATCTACTGCTTCGGCATGGGGCACGGCCTGCCGAGCGCGAAAGCCGCTGTGTATATCTCGTCGGCGGACATGATGCCTCGCAACCTCGACCGCCGTGTCGAGGTATTGTGTCCATTGCAGAATCCCACGGTTCATCAGCAGGTTCTCGAACAGATCATGGTTGCGAACCTGAAAGACAACGAGCAGAGCTGGCAGTTGTTGCCCGATGGATCGTCAACGCGTATGAAGGCCGCGAAGGGCGAGGAGCCTTTCAACGTGCACAATTACTTCATGACGAATCCGAGTCTGTCTGGCCGTGGAAAGTCACTTAAAGAATCTTCGCCACGCCGTCTTACGCGCCGTTCGGAGCGTTAGTGGCACGAAGCCCGTATCCGTGACCCCGGCTCCCGTGCGCGAGCATCACCGCCCGCGAAAGACCTCCAAGACCGTCGCCGTCATCGACATCGGATCGAACTCGGTGCGCCTTGTCGTCTATGAAGACAAGACGCGCAATCTCGCGCCGATCTTCAACGAGAAGACGTTGTGCGGTCTCGGCCGTGAAGTTCAGTCGACCGGACTGCTCGCCGCCGATGCGGTGGACAAGGCGCTGGCCGCCCTGCGGCGGTTCAAGGCACTGTGCAAGGTGATGAAGGTCGGTGAGGTTCATGCGATCGCCACTGCGGCCTGCCGCGACGCGAGCAATGGCCCGGACTTCATCACGAAAGCCGAACGCATTTGCGGATGCACCATCGAAATTCTCTCCGGCGCGCGCGAGGCGCGGCTGTCGGCGCTCGGCGTCGCGTCGGGCGTGTACAAGCCCGACGGCATTGTCGGCGACCTTGGTGGCGGTTCGCTGGAGCTGATCGACGTGCGCGGTCACCGGCTGCGCTCGGGAACGACGCTTCCGCTCGGCGGGCTGGCGCTGCAGGATGCATCGCAGAAGTCGCTGAAGAAAGCGGAGCGGATCGTCGCCGATCAGTTGAATGATCTTCCCCAGCTCAAGGCGGGGCGAGGGCGGACATTCTATGCGGTCGGCGGAACATGGCGCGCTCTGGCGCGCATTCACATCATTCAGAGCGGCTATCCGCTGCGCGTCATGCACGGCTACACCATTCCGGCGGCGGATGCGCTCGACTTTGTCAGGCGGCTGCGGCGGCTGGCTGCGAGCAACACGCTGGCGGACATCGAAACCGTCGCCGATGCGCGCCGCCCGCTGCTGACCTATGCGGCGCTTGTGCTCGAATACATCATCCGTGTTGCGAAGCCGAAGACGATCATGTTTTCGACCTACGGCGTGCGTGAAGGCCTGATGTACGAAATGCTGCCCGAGAAGGAGCAGCACAAGGATGGCCTGATCGCCACCGCGCAGACGCTGAACGAATTGCGGTCGCGCTCGCCGCGTCACGCCGACGATTTGATCGTATGGACCGACAAGCTGTTCCGTGTCGCGGGCCTGCGCGAGACCGACGACGAAAAGCGGCTGCGCCATGTGGCGTGCTGGCTGTCGGACGCGGGCTGGCGCGCGCATCCGGATCATCGCGGCGAGCAGGCGCTCGATCTCATCAGCAATGGCAATTTCGGTTCGGTGACTCATCAGGGCAGGGCCTTCCTTGCGCTGGCGATCTATTACCGGTACGCGGGATTGAACGCGGAAAACGAGGCGCCTGAAGCCGTTCGTGCGCTGATCACGCCTGCGATGGTGGACCGCGCGCGGCTGATCGGCGCGACATTCCGCGTCGCCTTCATGATTTCGGCCGCACAGCGCGGTGTGCTCTCGCACACGCATTTCCGCAATCAGGGCCGCAAGCTGTTGCTGGTGTTCGACAAGCGGGCATCCGATCTGGCCGCGGATCGCGTCATCAACCGCTACAAGCAACTGGTGCGCCTGATCGGGCGTACCGGGGCCATTGTGAAGCCGTAGCGATGCAATCGTCTGCTGATCGCTCTGGCAGGCCAAATCCCGATCGCTTCTGGCTCCTGGCAGCGCTGGCGCTGGCGGCAAGCCTTGCCGTTCCTTTCTTCCTGATCGACCTTCCGCCGGTGCTGGACTATCCCAATCACCTGGCGCGCTATGTCGTGCTGGCGCATCCGGACGATCCCGTCCTGTCGCAGATGTACACGCCGCGCTGGGGCATTCTGCCGAACATCGGCATGGATGCGTTGGCCGCCGTCCTGCTGAAATTTTCCAATCCCCATAGCGGCGGCCGCTTGCTGCTGGCGCTCAGTCTGTTTGCGCCGGTGGCCGGCGTGGTTGCCTATAACCGCGTGGCTTTCGGACGTTTCACATACTGGCCGCTCGCTTCGGGGCTGGCCGCCTGGAGCGCGGTGTTTTTTCTCGGCTTCATGAACTTTCTGCTGTCGGTGGGGCTGGCCTTTGGCGCGGCCGCGCTGTGGATTGCCCTGGATCGGCGACGGCAGCGCTTCAGTGCTGCAATCTCAACGGCAATTGCTGTCGCGGTGATTTTCTTCTGTCATATCTTCGGCGTGTTCCTCGCCGCGTTGCTGATCGGCTCATACGAATTGTCGCGTCTTGTCGCGTTGTGGAAAGACGGGAAGCTGACAGCCCGAGAACTGATGCGAACCATGTTGCTGGCCGCGTTGTTGCTCGCGCCTGCGCTGGCGCTTTATCTGGCTTCGCCGCTGTCAGGCGACGCGACGCCGGGGACATGGAACGGCTGGCAGAAGGTGTTTGTGATATTCGCGCCATTCACTGTCTACAGCACGGCGTTGACTGTCACGACCGGCGTCGTGGTCTTTACCGTTCTGGTACTGATCTGGCGGCAGTCGACGTTTGCACAAGGGATTCCGCTCGCGCTTGCGGCGCTGGGGGTCGTGTTTCTTGTGGCGCCATCCGCGATCAAAGGCGGGACCTTCGTCGAGGCGCGACTGGCGCTGATGTTTGCGCTCGTGATCTTTGCGGGCATGCAACCACGGCTTACGTCCCGTCAGAGCCTCGCCGTGGGCGTTGTTGTCGTGGCACTGATCGCTGTACGGACCATCCACGTCGCCGCGGCGTGGGCGGATCATCGGCAAGATCTTGCTGCTGTACGAGCGGCCATCACGGAGGTGAAACCCGGTTCGCGCGTTCTGGTGGCGCGCGGTCATCCCGGACATGAAACCGCGGTCGTCCTGCCGCAGGAGCGTGCCCTGCCAGGCATGTATCGCCTGGATGGTCATCTCGGCGCGCTGCTCTTGATCGAGAGGCGTGCGTTCTGGCCGCTGATGTTCGCGGATCCGGCGCAGCAGCCGATGACGGTGAAGCCGCCTTACGACCGCATCGCGCATCCGCTCGGCGAGCCGGTCGACTGGCCGCTGCTGCATCAGGATCGTTTCTCTGCGGCCGATCTTGCGCTGGCGCGGTATCTGTCGGACTGGCGCGGCAACTTCGACGATGTCCTGCTGATTGATCCGCCAACGCCTTTGCAGCCGCTGCGCGGTTTGTCGCCGGTGACCGCGAACAGTTATGCCGTTCTTTATCGAATCCAGCCGCGACCTTGAGCCATGACGGTGAAGGTGGCGATTGGCACGTTTGTCGCATAAATTCTGGCGCCGTTATCGGGACAGATGTCCAACCGAACTGGAATGAAATGAGCAATGCCACGTTAAATCGCGTCGTGAAGGAAATCGCCGACGAGATGATGGAGCGAAAGGATCGCGGAGAGGTCGCGACCTATATTCCGGAACTGGCCGGGGTCGACGTCAATGCGTTCGGCCTTGTGGTTGTGGATGCCAGCGGACATGTCGCGGCGGGTGGCGACGCGGACACCACGTTTTCGATCCAGAGCATCTCGAAGGTGTTCACGCTGACGCTGGCGCTCGGCATGATCGGCGACAAGCTGTGGCAGCGGGTGGGGCGCGAACCGTCGGGCAGTCCGTTCAACTCCATTGTCCAGCTCGAGCGCGAGCGCGGCATTCCACGCAACCCCTTCATCAATGCCGGCGCGATTGCCGTCACCGACGCCATCCTGTCCGGACATCAGCCGCGCGAGACGCTCGGCGAAATTCTTCGCTTCATGCAGTTTCTCTCGGGCGATCCCTCGATCAAGATCGACGAGGCTGTCGCGGCCTCCGAGCAGCGCACCGGCTTTCGCAATATCGCACTGGCGAACTACATGAAGTCGTTCGGTGTGATCGAAAACCCGGTGGAGCTGACGCTCGGCGTGTACTTCCACCAGTGCGCTATTGCGATGTCATGTCGCCAGCTTGCCTTGGCGGCGCGGTTTCTGGCGCATTCGGGGCGCAATCCGTCCACCGGCTTTCTGGTGGTGCCGGCGGAACGGGCGCGGCGCATCAACGCCGTGATGCTGACATGCGGCCACTACGATGGGTCGGGCGAATTCGCCTATCGGGTCGGCCTGCCGGGAAAGAGTGGGGTCGGGGGCGGCATCCTGGCCATTGCGCCGGGCAAGGCGTCGATCGCGGTCTGGTCGCCGGGGCTGGACGCCAACGGCAATTCGCGGCTTGGGCGCGATGCGCTGGAAATCCTCAGCAAGCGGATGGGGTGGTCGATTTTCGGCGCGTAACGGGGTAGCCAAGAAAAAAGGGCCGAAGCGCTGTGCTTCGACCCTTTCAATTGGCCTCGCAAGTCTTCTCCGGGCGGTCATGCCGCCCGGGCGTCGGACAGGCGGGCGACATCAGTGTTCGGTGCCCCGCTTGGCGTCTTCGATCGCGGCTTCGTGGTACCAGCCAGCCCCCGAGACGGCGTAGTCGAACATCGGTTTGGCAGGCTCGGCCCGGGTCAGGCCCGAGCGGCCGCCGACCGGGAATTGGTAGATTTTGGCCGTCGGCTGGGTCGAATTAGGTGTCATTCCAGTCTCCTCTCGTTGGGCGCGTCTGCGCGTTGAGACAATGTAAGAGGAACGCACGTCTTTTGCGCGGGTTGCCCTATAAAAAGCAGGCGTTTGCATACAATTTGCGCATCCGCGATTCTGCGCCTTCCCTCAGCATGCGCTCAAACCGTTAACGCACTTCCCCAGGTGGGGTTTCCGTGCCTGACGGCCGGAAACCGTCTCGCTGACAAACAAGGCAGACATTGAAATTGATCAGAAAATACGCACGCACCTGCGAGAGGTCCGCGAATCGCTCCGCCGGACCCCGTGCGTCTTCTCCGGTGCAAGACCCGGCCGGGCGGTACGCCTGCGGTGGTCAGTTGGCACGTTAAATGCTTGTTAACGGGCGCAGCCGTTTGCGGCCGGTCCTCCCGGCGGCTAAACCGGCCGGGAATTTAGCAACGCAATCGTTCACTCACGAGAGATCGAAATGACCAAGTACAAGCTCGAGTACATCTGGCTCGACGGATACACACCGACCCCCAGCCTTCGCGGCAAGACGCAGATCAAGGAATTCGACGCATTTCCGACGCTCGAACAGCTCCCGCTCTGGGGCTTTGACGGAAGCTCGACCCAGCAGGCCGAAGGCCACAGCTCGGATTGCGTGCTGAAGCCGGTTGCGGTGTACCCGGACGCCGCGCGCGTCAACGGCGCTCTGGTGATGTGCGAAGTCATGATGCCCGATGGCAAGACCCCGCATTCTTCCAACAAGCGCGCGACCATCCTCGATGACGCCGGCGCCTGGTTCGGCTTCGAGCAGGAATACTTCTTCTATAAGGACGGCCGCCCGCTCGGCTTCCCCACGGAAGGCTATCCGGCTCCGCAGGGCCCGTACTACACTGGCGTCGGCTACAAGAACGTCGGCTCGGTCGCCCGCGAAATCGTCGAGGAGCACCTCAACCTCTGTCTCGCCGCCGGTATCAACCACGAAGGCATCAACGCTGAAGTGGCGAAGGGCCAGTGGGAGTTCCAGATTTTCGGCAAGGGCTCCAAGAAGGCCGCCGACGAAATGTGGATCGCGCGCTACCTGCTTCTCCGCCTTACCGAGAAGTACGGCATCGACATCGAATTCCACTGCAAACCGCTCGGCGATACCGACTGGAACGGCTCGGGCATGCACGCCAACTTCTCGACCGAGTATATGCGTACGGTCGGCGGCAAGGACTACTTTGAAGCCCTGATGAAGCAGTTCGACAAGAACCTGATGGATCACATCGCGGTTTACGGTCCGGACAACGACAAGCGCCTGACCGGCAAGCACGAGACCGCGCCGTGGAACAAGTTCTCTTACGGCGTGGCGGATCGCGGCGCGTCGATCCGTGTCCCGCACTCCTTCGTCAACAACGACTACAAGGGCTATCTGGAAGACCGCCGTCCGAACTCGCAGGGCGACCCCTACCAGATCGCTTCGCAGATCCTGAAGACGATCTCGGAAGTTCCGACCTCGAAGAAGGCTGCGGCCTGATACCTCGCGGCCGGGTTCTCCGGCCGGCCGCGAGTTCTCCTCTCCAAACAAGACTTGGGCTCTCGCCGGACGGAAGCATCATCTTCCGTCCGGTTTTGTTTGCGGATTCGTCAAACGGAAATCGGGTGGAGCGTGCAGCGCGGCTGATCTTTAGTCCGGCTCATCGCACAGGGAGCCGATCATGGTCGCCGCAGCACAAGCGAAAGTTTCAACAACTCCCGGGCCGCTGCGCGTCGCGGCGCAGGATTGGTCAGGTGTTGCCGCGCATCTCGACGGCAATGGCTGGGCCGTGCTGAATGGATTGCTCTCCGCCGGCGAGTGCCGCGCGCTCGCGGGCCTCTACGGCGAGAAGGATATCTTCCGCGGCCATATCATCATGGGGCGGCACGGCTTTGGGCGAGGGGAATACAAATACTTTTCCTACCCGCTTCCGGAGATCATCGCAGAATTGCGCACGGTGCTCTATTCGCAACTGGCGCCCATTGCCAATCGCTGGAACAAGGCGATGGCAATAGACGTTCGCTATCCCGCCGAGCACGCCGATTTCATCAAGCGCTGCCACAAGGCGGGGCAGACGCGGCCGACACCGCTGCTTCTTCAGTACGGTGCGGGCGATTACAACTGCCTGCATCAGGATCTCTATGGCGAGCATGTGTTCCCGCTGCAGGTCGCGATCCTACTGTCGCAGCCGGAGCAGGATTTCACCGGCGGCGAGTTCGTGCTGACCGAACAGCGTCCGCGCATGCAGTCGCGCGCCGCGGTGGTGCCGCTGAAGCAGGGCGATGCGGTGGTGTTCGCGGTTCATCACCGTCCGGTGCAGGGCACGCGCGGCACCTATCGCGTCAATCTGCGGCACGGCGTGAGCCAGTTGCGTTCAGGCCACAGGCACACCGTCGGGATCATTTTCCATGATGCGAAGTGAGGCAGTCCCGGCGTAAGGTCGCCTCAAACTGGGAATCATGCCGATGGATTTGTTCGACAGCATCATCGAGAGCGAACCACGCGACGTGCAGCTTGCGCCCGGCGCGATGCTGCTTGCCGGTTTCGCACGGCCGCTTGAAGCGGCGCTGATCGGAGCCGTGACGGCAATCATCGCGCGTGCGCCGTTCCGTCATCTGGTCACGCCTGGCGGTCACCGCATGTCGGTGGCGATGACCAATTGCGGACGGGTGGGGTGGGTCAGCGACCGCACCGGATATCGCTACGATACGAACGATCCCGACAGCGGACTGCCGTGGCCGTCCATGCCCGAGACATTTGCCGATCTGGCGTTGCGGGCTGCGGAAAAGGCGGGCTTCGCCGGTTTTCGTCCCGATGCCTGCCTGATCAATCGCTACGAGCCCGGCGCGAAACTCTCCTTGCATCAGGACAAGGACGAACTGGATTTCAATGCGCCGATCGTGTCGGTGTCTTTGGGATTGCCGGCGACATTTCTGTTTGGCAGCCTGAACCGCAACGACAAGACGGCGCGCTACAGGCTTGTCCACGGCGATGTCGTGGTCTGGGGCGGCCCGTCGCGGCTGGCCTATCACGGCGTGATGCCGCTGGCGGACGGCGATCATCCGGTGCTCGGCAGCCAGCGGATCAATCTGACTTTCAGAAAGACGTGCTGACGCGCTTTCGCAGAAAGACGCGGTGACGCATATTTCATTTGTCATTGCGAAGGCGTTAGCGACGAAGCAATCCTTTTTTGCCACACAAAGGACGAACGGATTGCTTCGCGGAGCCTGTCATAGGGCGGCGCTTCGCGCCGACCCGTTGGCTCGCAATGACGGACAGATTCATTCCCGATCGACCCGCACGACACGGCCCTTGTCGATGGCCAGCGCGAGGCGGCCTTTCTTCAAGGACAGAGCGGCTTCGCCGAAAAGTTCGCGGCGCCAGCCATGGAGCGCGGCGACGTCGGCATTGTCATCCAGAGCGATCTGTTCGAGATCGTCCACGGTTGCGATGACTTTGCTGGCGACGGCATGGCGCTCTGAAGTCATGCGCAGCAGGACTTTCAGCAGTTCAACCGTCGCGCCGCCATTGGCGTTGCCCCGCGACTTGTCGAGCTTTGGCAGTTTGGTCAGGTCGCGCGCGATGCCGCGTTTGACCGCGGCGACGATGTCCTGCCCCCATTTCGATTTGTCGAAACCCTTCGGCAGCGAGCGCAGGTTGGCGAGACGCTCCAGTGAAGTCGGCGCGTGGGTCGCGATATCGCCGATGGCATCGTCCTTCAGCACGCGCGAGCGGGGGACGTCGCGGCTCTGCGCTTCCTGTTCGCGCCATGCGGCGACTTCCATCAGCACCGCGAGGTCCTTTGGCTTGCGGACGCGGGTCTTGAGACGCTCCCACGCGCGTTCGGGATGAACGTCGTAGGTTTTGGGCGAGGTAAGGATTTCCATTTCCTCGCTGACCCATTCGCTGCGGCCGCGCTTCTTGAGATCGGCATCGAGCGCCGCGAACACATCGCGCAGATGGGTGACGTCGGCGACAGCGTAGGTGATCTGGTCCTGCGTCAGCGGACGGTTCGACCAATCGGTGAAGCGATGGGTTTTGTCGGGACGATGGCCGGTGATGCGCTCGACGAGCTGGTCGTAGGCAATGCTGTCGCCATAGCCGAGCACCATGGCCGCGACCTGGGTATCGAAAACCGGATGGGGGATGATATTGGCGCGATGAAAGATGATCTCGATGTCCTGCCGCGCGGCGTGGAACACCTTCAGCACGCTCTCGTTGGCCATCAGGTCGAAGAACGGTTTGAGGTCGATGCCGTCGGCAAGCGCGTCGATCACGACAGCTTCGTCCGCGCTGGCCATCTGCACGACGCAGAGCAACGGGTAATAAGTGGTTTCGCGCAAAAACTCTGTATCGACAGTGATGACGCGGTGTTTGGCGAGGCGGCTGCAGACGGAGGCGAGTTCGTCAGTGGTGGTAATCATTTCCATGGAGGGGGTTATGAACGCCTTGAACGGAATTTTCCATGCGAAAATCAGCTCATCGGGCAAGCCCACAAGTCATGGCGGGGACAATTTCCGGGGCAATTCCAGTCCCGCCTGAACCGGCGGAACAGGACGCGCGACCAATGGGTTGTTATCGCAACGCACTATTCCAGACGGGAAGGACTGACGGGCATGACTGGAAAACGCAGGATCGGCGCCGGGGCTGCCGTTTTCGTCGCCGTGCTGATTCCCGGCATTGCGCTGGCGAATAATCTCAACGTCAATACCGGCACCTACATTCCGATCCGGCCTCACGTCAATCTCAACAACACTATTAATGCCGGCGTGAAGATCAGGACCTATCCGGATATCGACCTGTCCGAAAATTGCCGTCCTGACGAGCGCATCAAGGTCAGGGGCAAGCGGGAATGGCGCTGCCGTCAGGACCGCTAGAGCATCGTTCCGCAAAGTGAAATCAACCTAGTTTCCTGAATCCGAAGTTCGCCTGATTTTTCAGCACGCTCCTGACGAACCTCGGATTCAAAAGGAAACTAGAAAATATAACTCTGGTGTGGCTTCGGTTTGCAAGTCCGCAATGGGCGCGCCGGAGACAAGTTGCGGACTTGCAAACCGCCACAGCAGCCATGCGCCCGCGCTAAAGGGGCTGCATTGCGCGCGGTGACATGATTAGGTGCGGCTCCCGATGAGAGCTTTGTCACCATCATGATTACCGGACTTGACCACGCCGTCATTCTTGTTCGCGATATTGAAGCCGGCGTTGCCGGCTATCAGACATTGCTTGGCTGCGCACCCGCCTGGCGCGCGCAGAGCAATGGCGCGGCAAGTGCAATTTTCACGCTGGACAACACGTCGGTCGAACTTATGGCCCCGTCGGGTGCGGGGGAGGCCGCCGATCGCGTGCGGGCCGCGCTGGACAAGCAGGGCGAAGGGCTGGCGAGCCTGGCCTTCGTGGTCGATGACATCGCCAAAGCACATCACCGTCTCACGCGGCTTGGCCTTGCGCCGGAGGAGATCGGCGACGGCGCGAGCACCGAGCTCTCATCCGGACAGAGGCTGACCTGGAGGCGCACCCGGGCATCGGCTGAATCGACTCACGGCATCCGGCTGTTCTTTCTCCAGCGCAACGAGAAGCTCGCGCGCTCGAAGGACACCGCGCCCGCAGCCGTCTCCATGCTCGATCATCTCGTGATCGCAACACCAGATCCGGATCGGACCGCTGCGCTCTATGGCGCGCGGCTTGGCCTCGACATGAAGCTGGACCGGACCATCCCCGCGATCGGGACGCGCTTTCTGTTTTTCAGGACCGGCGGACTGGTGTTCGAGATCATCCATCGGCTCAAGGACGGCAGAGGCGATGGCCCTGACAAGATTTACGGGGTGTCCTGGCGCGTGGCGGATGTTGAAGCGACGCGCAAGCGGCTTCAGGAGGCTGGTCTGGAGGTCTCCGAGGTCCGGGAGGGGCGCAAGCCGGGCACCCGGGTTTTCACGGTGCGGACCGGGACATTCGGCGTCCCGACCATCGTGATCCAGCAGGGGCTGCGGGAGACGGGCGACAGCTAGCGGGCGATCCGTACGTTTGGCAACGGATTCGTTGTTTTTATTAATCTTTTTCCCGCCATTCGGGACGCGAAGCGGCACCATCCGGTTGCCGCGTTCCTTGCGCTCGGGTAAACCCTGCGCGCGCGGGACACTCCCCGCATCCCCTGATTCTTGTCCTCTGACCGCCGATTTCCAGGATTTCCATGCATCGTTATCGTTCCCACACTTGCGGCGCGCTCCGCGAAGCCGACATCGGCCAGGAAATCCGGCTTTCAGGCTGGTGCCATCGTATCCGCGACCATGGCGGCGTGCTGTTCATCGACCTGCGCGATCATTACGGCATGACCCAGTGTGTGGTGGATCCGGACTCGAAGGCCTTCAGCCTCGCCGAGCGGCTGCGCGCTGAGTGGGTCGTGAAGATCGACGGCAAGGTCCGCCGCCGGCCCGAGGGCACCGACAATCCTGAATTGCCGACCGGCACCATTGAGGTCTTCATCAACGAGATCGAGGTGCTGGGCGAGGCGGGCGATCTGCCGATGCCCGTGTTCGGCGATCAGGAGTACCCCGAGGAAATCCGCCTCAAGTATCGCTTCCTCGACCTGCGCCGCGAAAAGCTGCACCAGAACATCATGATCCGCGGCGCCATCGTCGACTCGATGCGCGCGCGGATGAAGAAGGCAGGCTTCTTTGAATTCCAGACGCCGATCCTCACCGCCTCGTCGCCGGAAGGCGCGCGCGACTTCCTCGTGCCCTCGCGCATCCATCCCGGCAAGTTCTACGCGCTGCCGCAGGCCCCGCAGCAGTACAAGCAACTGCTGATGATGTCGGGCTTCGACCGCTACTTCCAGATCGCACCATGCTTCCGCGATGAAGACCCGCGCGCCGACCGTCTGCCGGGCGAATTCTATCAGCTCGATCTGGAGATGAGCTTCGTCACGCAGGACGACGTGTTCGCGGCGATGGAGCCGGTGATTACGGGCGTGTTCGAGGAATTTGCCAACGGCAAGCCGGTGACCAAGAAGTGGCCGCGCATTCCATTCGCGGAAGCTCTGCGCAAGTATGGCACCGACAAGCCGGATCTTCGCAATCCTCTGGTGATGCAGGATGTGTCCGAGCATTTCCGCGGTTCGGGCTTCAAGGTGTTCGCACGCATGCTCGAAGACGCGACCAATCAGGTCTGGGCAATCCCCGGACCGGGAGGCGGATCGCGTGCGTTCTGCGATCGCATGAACTCGTGGGCGCAGGGTGAAGGCCAGCCGGGCTTGGGCTACATCATGTGGCGCGAAGGTGGCGAGGGCGCAGGCCCGCTCGCCAACAACATCGGGCCGGAGCGCACCGCTGCGATCCGTGATCAGCTCGGCCTCAAGGACGGCGATGCGGCGTTCTTCGTCGCGGGCGATCCATCGAAGTTCTGGAAATTCGCTGGCCTTGCACGCACGAAGCTGGGCGAAGAACTCAACCTGATCGACAAGGACCGGTTTGAACTCGCCTGGATCGTCGACTTCCCGATGTACGAATACAACGAGGAAGACAAGAAGGTCGATTTCTCGCACAACCCGTTTTCGATGCCGCAGGGCGGGCTCGAGGCGCTGGAAACGCAGGACCCGCTGACCATCAAGGCGTTCCAGTACGACATCGCCTGCAACGGCTACGAGATCGCGTCCGGCGGCATCCGCAATCATCGCCCGCAGGCGATGGTGAAGGCGTTCGAGATCGCGGGCTACGGCGAGGAAACGGTCATCGAGCGCTTCGGCGGTATGTACCGGGCTTTTCAGTATGGCGCGCCGCCGCATGGCGGCATGGCCGCAGGCGTCGACCGCATCGTCATGTTGCTCTGCGGCACGAACAACCTGCGCGAGATTTCGCTTTTCCCGATGAATCAACGTGCCGAAGATTTGCTCATGGGCGCGCCGTCGGAAGTCTCGCTGAAGCAGTTGCGCGAGCTTCATATCCGGCTCAATCTGCCGCAGACCTGAGCGGGACTGAATCGCATAACCGTCGCAAGACGGGACTAAACAGTCCGCCGGAAGGCGGGCTGAGAAGATACCGGGAGTGGATATGGCGTCGACGTTATCGGAAGAATTGCGCCTTGCGGCGCTGTCGTATCATCGCCTTCCACGGCCCGGTAAGCTCGAAATACAGGCGACCAAGCCTCTCGCGAACCAGCGTGACCTCGCGCTGGCCTATTCGCCGGGTGTTGCGGCGGCGTGCGAAGCCATTGCCGCCGATCCGCAGGAAGCGGCCTCGCTGACGGCGCGCTCCAACCTTGTGGCTGTCGTCAGTAACGGCACCGCCGTCCTTGGTCTTGGCAACATCGGGCCGCTGGCCTCCAAGCCCGTGATGGAAGGCAAGGCGGTCCTGTTCAAGAAATTCGCCGGCATCGACGTGTTCGATATCGAAATCGCGGCGGACACCATCGCGCGGGTGGTGGACACCGTTGCCGCACTTGAACCGACCTTCGGCGGCATCAATCTCGAAGACATCAAGGGACCGGAGTGCTTCGAGATCGAGGAGCAGCTCAAGGCGCGGATGAAAATTCCGGTCTTCCACGATGACCAGCATGGCACCGCCATCATCGTCTGCGCGGCCATCCGCAACGCGCTGACGATCAATGGCAAGAAGCTCGAGGATGTGAAGATCGTGGCGTCCGGCGCGGGCGCAGCGGCGATCGCGTGCCTCAATCTTCTCGTCTCGCTCGGCGCGCAGCGCAAGAACATCTGGGTCTGCGATATCGACGGCCTTGTCTACGAGGGCCGCAACACGCTGATGGACAAGTGGAAGTCCGTCTACGCGCAGAACACCGACAAGCGCACGCTTGGCGATGTGATAGGTGGCGCGGATATCTTCCTCGGCGTGTCGGCGGGCGGCGTCCTCAAGCCCGAAATGGTCAAGCAGATGGCGGACCAGCCTCTGGTGATGGCGCTCGCCAATCCCAATCCGGAGATCATGCCGGATGAAGCGCGCAAGGCGCGTCCCGATGCGATGATCTGCACCGGACGCTCCGACTTCCCGAACCAGGTCAACAACGTCCTGTGCTTCCCCTTTATTTTCCGCGGCGCCCTCGATGTCGGTGCGACGGCGATCAATGAGGCGATGAAGATCGCCGCCGTCGATGCGCTGGCGCAGCTTGCGCGCGATCCGCCGTCCGACGTGGTGGTGCGGTTCGATGGCGGCGAGACGCAGGGCTTCGGTCCCGGCTCGCTGATCCCGTCGCCGTTCGATCCGCGCCTGATCCTGCGCGTGGCGCCGGCGGTCGCCAAGGCGGCGATGGATTCCGGCGTCGCGACGCGGCCGATCACCGACTTCGACGCTTATATCGGTCAGCTCGACCGCTTTGCGTTCCGCTCCGGTCTGGTGATGAAGCCGGTGTTCGCGAAGGCCAAGACCCAGCCGGTGCGCGTGATCTACGCCGAGGGCGAGGACGAGCGCGTGCTGCGCGCGGTGCAGGTGGTGCTGGAGGAAAAACTGGCTCGGCCCATTTTGGTCGGGAGGCCATCGGTGGTCGCGGCCCGCATCAAGCGGTTCGGCCTCTCGATCAATCCGGGCAGCGACTTCGACCTGATCAATCCCGAGGACGATCCACGCTATCGCTCCTATGTGCAAAGTTATATCGACTTCGCCGGGCGGCACGGCATCACGCCGGAAGCCGCGCGCACTTTGGTGCGCACCAACGCGACCGTGATCGCGGCGCTGGCGGTGGCGCGGGGCGAGGCCGACGCCATGCTGTGCGGCGTCGACGGCCGCTACATGAGCCATCTGCGGCGCATCCGCGAGATCATCGGTGTAGCACCGGGCCTCGCGGACTATTCGGCACTGGCGCTGGTGATCACCAGCAAGGGGTCGTATTTCATCGCCGACACCCAGATCCGGCCCAATCCGACCGCCGAGGAACTGGCGGAAATGGCGGCGCTGGCGGCTGTCCACGTCCAGCGCTTCGGCATCAAGCCCAAGGTCGCGTTTCTGTCGCACTCGGATTTCGGCAGCTATGACTCGGCCTCGGCCCAAAAGATGCGCCGCGCTACCGAGCTTCTGGTGAACGACCATCCCGAGATCGAAGCCGACGGCGAAATGCACGGCGATTCCGCGCTGACTGAATTGTCACGCAAGCTGGTGCTGCCGCATTCCCGGCTCGAAGGCTCGGCCAATATTCTGATCATGCCGAATCTGGACGCTGCGAACATCGCCTATCAGATGATCAAGGTTTTGGCGGACGCCCTGCCGGTGGGGCCGATCCTGATCGGGCCGGCGCGTCCTGCGCATATCCTGACGCCCTCGGTCACGGCGCGCGGCATTCTCAACATGACGGCTGTGGCGGCGGTCGAGGCGCAGGAGCGGGCGGGGCGGCAGCAGCCAACGCTGTTCGGCTGACGGGAACTCCTGTATAGTCCTGCTATTCGGGGATTTTACGGGGCCACCTATGCCAGCCATCGTCACGGTCGGACGTGTACTGTTCGTCGTCCTGTTTGTCTTTTCCGGTGCGTCCAAGCTGTTCGATATCGCCTCGACCACCCAGGCGATCACCGACAAGGTGGTGCTTCCGTCGCTGCTGACGCCCTATACGGCCCAACTCGAAGGCGTGACGGGCATGCCGACGGCGCAACTGCTCGCGATCCTTGCAGGCGCGCTGGAAGTGATCGGCGGATTGTTCATTGCCCTGAACTTCGGAACGCGGACGTTCGCCTGGCTGCTGGTCCTCTTCGTCGCCGTGACGACGTTCTACTTCCACAACTTCTGGGACATGACCGGCGCGGACAAGATCAACAACATGATCCACGCCCTGAAGAATCTGTCCCTGATCGGCGGATTGCTGGTGATTGCGGGTTATCCGCGTCCTGTGCCGATGGAAGACAGCGGCCGTTACACGGACGTCTAGCCTCGCCGCCACGCCGTGACGTCGACTCGGTTGTCCGCGTCAAGCACGCGCGTCTCTGCAGCCTTCATTCCGTGTGCGGCGAGGATGTCCTGCGACGATTGCTGCGGCACACCGGGAAAGCCGCCCATGCCATCCGGGATGGTCAGGCTGTGGGCCTGCGACAGCCAGAAGGTGTCGTAGCGGTCCATGAACATTCCGAACACGACGGGTCCGCCAATGATCGCTGCGAGCCCGTCCGTCACACCGCTCATCCGGCAGGCATCCTCAAACGAGGCGCCCGCGGGATTCCACAAGGTGGCCCTGGGATTGCCGGGATCACGGGCGAGGGCCGGAATGTTCCGCGTCAGGATGATGCGGGTTCGCTCGGGTGAGCGCGGCTGATCCTCGAACGAGTTTCTGCCGTGAACGATCAGGTCGGCGGCGTCGAGCGCGGACTCGAAAAACCGCTGGTCGGCGTCAAACTTGAGCGAAGCCGGCATCACGCCATTTGCATCGGCGAGCATGCCGTCGGCGGAGACGATCACATAGCCTTCAATACGCATGGGATGCGGTTTAGCCATTTCCGGAATAACCGCAAGTGCGCGCTGCCGCTATTCGGAAATGGTCTGGACCACGCTGTTGACCGGGCGCGAACTGACCGTCGGCAGCTTCACGTCCTTGACCAGTTCCTCGTCGTATTTCGCGATGGTCTGCATCGGGGCCTTGGCCTTCACCTGCACGACCTTGTAACCACCCGCCTTCAGCCGCTTCATGATTTCGGGCAGCGCCTCGGCGGTATGCTTCTGGAAGTCGTGCATCAGAATGATGCCTTTGCCGTTCTTCTCCAGCTTGGACATCACGGTATCGACGATCTTCTGCGCGGTCCGCGACTTGAAGTCGAACGAGTCGAGATCGCACGACCACATCGAGATGTTGCGCTCGCCGAGATAGGTCACCATCGCCGGCGGGTGCTGGAGTGCCGGGAATCGGAAGAACGGCGAGGGCGCTGCGCCCAGCGCCCATTTTACCGCACTGAAACCTTTCTCGATTTCATCCTTGCGCTGATCGTCGGTCAGCCTCTTGTTGTTGAGATTGGCGTGCGACCAGGTATGCGAGCCAATGGTGTGACCTTCGGCGGCCACGTGCTTGAGAATTTCGGGATAGTAAGTCGCGTGCTTGCCGATCGGAAAGAAGATCGCCTTGGTGCATTCCTCGGCGAGCGTCTTCAGCACGGAAGGTGTGTTCACCGGCCAAGGGCCGTCATCGAATGTCAGTACCACTTCCTTGTCGCGCAGGAAGTCCAGTTGCTTGAAATGTTCAAAGCCGAAGCCCGGGCCACCGGTGGTGTCGATCTGCACAACGCGCGCGACGCCGAGTGCATTCGGGTTGGCGCAGTTGGCTTTTGCGGCAGTCGGAGCAGGCGCGGGTGCCGCTGCCGCGGGAGCCGGGGCGGGCGCCGGAGCCGCGGCGGGCGCAGGGGGTGGAGTGGTGCGCTGCGGGATAAGAGCCTGCGACCAGGCGCTGGTGAAAGCGCAAACCGAAATGGCGCTGGCGGCGAAAAATGTTGCCTTGATACGCATCGCGAATACCCCTGAACGCAAAATCTCCCGCGTCCGGTCCGTCGGACGCCAACGTAGTCCCCCCGTGTGGTGGTTCGTAAGTCCGCATCAAGCTCTACCGCAAGCCCTTATGCGGACTTGCGAACCAAAACCACACGGCAATTATAAATTGCCAGTGTCCCTTAGAATCCGAAGTTCGCTACGGAGTGCGCCGCGAAGTGAGGCGAACTTCGGATTCGGGACACTGGTACGGAGCCTAGACCCACAACGAAAATCGCGCCAACCGATTTTCCACAGGAGCGTTTGCAGGGTTAATCAGGGGGAGATCAGGTGTTTAAAGCACGCGCGATGGCGGTGACGACACGGGTATCGGTAGGTTCAACGCGTGAGGAGAACGCTTCCGCAATATGGCCGTCGCGGCCGACGAGGTACTTGTGGAAGTTCCAGCCCGGAACATCGGACGGCCGTTCGCTCGCCGCCCATTTGTAAAAGGGATGGGCGTTCGGTCCCTTCACCGATGTCTTGGCCGTCATCGGGAAGCTGACGTGATAAGTCTGTTCGGCTGTGTGGGCGATGTCGCTTGCGCCGCCTGGTTCCTGCGCACCGAAGTCGTTCGACGGTACGCCGATCATAACAAAGCCGCGGTCCCTGAATTTCGTCCAGACCTCCTCGAGTCCGGCATATTGGGGCGTGAAGCCGCAGAGCGAGGCGGTGTTAACCACCAGCAGCGGCTTGCCGGCATAGTCGGCAAGGCGGATGTCGCCGCCTTTGAGACCCTGGAAGGAAAAGCCGTAAGCCGTCATGCGGCTCATTGCAGCCTGCGCGAAGGCGGATCGCGCCGCGAACGGAAGTGCTGCGCCTGCCGCAATGGCCGTCATGACACTTCGGCGGTCGATCATGATGCGCTCCCTGAGGGTTTCTCGATCAAGATAACGGATCAAGGCCTTCAAGAGTTTCAAGAAGCCGTGACGATCCTCACGGGCGTTTGGGCGGCTTGTCGCACCACGGCATCGGCAGCAGCGGTTCGTAATACTCGTTCCACTCGCAGATATATTCCGGGCCGCTGCGTTTCATCACATGCTTGACCGGTTCGGCCTGGCTGATCGCGACATGGATAACGATCAGCGCCGCGCCGATCGGGTAGGCCCACTTGCTGAACCGCAGATCGTTCAGCCTCTCCAGCAGAAGTGCGCCCGCCAGAATGATCAGCGGATCGGTCAGGATGAAGTATTCGGCCTTGAGGTTGCGCCGAACGCCGAGTGCGTCGATGCCAATGGCGGACAACAGAAGGATGGCGGCCTGAATAGCGGCTTGCCGTTCACCCCTGATCCAGGCGTAGACGATGCCGGGGAAGACCAGCCAGGTCAGGAACACGGTCGGGCGTGGCGAGGTGAACAAGACGAACGTGTAGCGCTGCAGCACCGACTTGACGCCATCGAGCAGCAGGGCAATCGCGGCCCAGATCTTTCCGCCTTCCGTGGCCGATGTGGCGGGCGCGTCGGCAAACACCAGCATCTTCTCGACGGGATTGATGACCGCGACCGCGTTCTGCGGATCGAAAGCGATATAGAGCGCTAGCAGTCCGAGCGATGCACCGGCGGCGATTGCGAACATCGACGCCAGCGTTTCGCTCGCGCTCACCCGCCACAGGGCCGCGAAAGCGACCATGCCGATGCCGATCCATGCCAGCAGGGCAATCTGATAGATGCCGAACCGGCCCGCGATCAGCGGGTGCAACTGGGCGATGTCGATGGATTCAGGTTCGAGGCCTGCAGCGATCAGCGGCCATGCCAGAGCAAGCATGCCGGCGGCGATCATGGCCGCAAGGAGAACCGCCAGCCAAGCCGCCGGGCGGCGCCAGAACGCAGCGCTCGCGCCATGCGGTGTACCGAAAGGCAGCATGATGACCGGCAGCGCGGCGATCAGCAAAATGATCTGGACCTTGTTCTCCATGCCGAGCACGCACAGCGCGGCGGCCGCGCCCATCGCCAACGGCCGCCAATTGCCCGCGCGGCGCGCTGCAGCGATCAGCAGCATCAGCGCGAAGGTGAACAGGCATGCGGCGATCAGTTCGCTGCGCAGGATGCGCATGTGAACCGCCATGCCGCCGGAGAAGGCAAAGGCGAATGTGGTCAGCAAAGCAATCCGCCAGTCGCGGAAAACGCGGCGGGCGAGTACGGCAAAAACAGCGACAAAGAGTGTCGCGGTCAGCCATGCTACGATGCGGCCCGCGCGCACGGCGCTGGTCATCGCGGCGTCGAACCCGGGGACGTTCAGCGCGGAGGGGATGGATGACAGCTTCCACGCATCGAGCAGCCCCAGCGCATGCATGAACTGAAACCACGCCTTCACCGACAGGATCGTGAAATAGGACGGATGGTCGAAAAACGCCTGCGGCTTGCCGTCGTTCATGACAAGCGCGTTGTAGACGATCATGAAATCCATGTCGGCATTGCGCCAATAAATGACGAAATAGCCGGCGAGGAAAAAAGACAGCGCAAGCCCGATCAGGATGACGGCCATGCCGCCGTTCCACCCGAACGGGGTCAGCCGCGCGAGCGCATCGCGGCGCGGGTCGTTGAGGGGAGGTGCGGTCTGGCTATCGGACGGTGCTGTCATGACCGGCGCGTTCTAGCTTAACGCGCCGGCGAAAGCCAACGGGCAGACGGTGGTCCCGGACGAACCATTTCTCATTTCCGCGCAAGCGGGAATCCCGGACAATGATTCTGGATTCCCGCTTTCGCGGGGAGAAGCGGAATTCATGTATCGTCTATCGCAGCGGGACGATGAAGTCCGTGCCGCGCCCGGTCTCGTCGCCGAGGCCGCGATCCGATACCGTGATCGAGCCGCCCGGCGCCAGCGCCGATGCGATCCGCACCATGACGTCATCGGAAATGGTCAAACGGTCGAGGGCTTCCGTGGGCGACGACGGCTGGATCGGCATCTTCGCCACCACCGGTTCACCGCGTTTTCGGCGCGGAGTGTTTTCCGCGTGCGTCGGCGCCGGAAGCGAGACCACCGACCAGCGCAATGCGTCTGCATCCGCCTTGTCGGCGCGCACCGTGAACACATGAGTGCCGAGCGGACGGTCCGAGGCTGCGATGGTCACAGGCGCTTCAAACCACGGCTCGAAGTTCTGCCGGACGAAAATCTTGTGCTCCTTGCCGCTGACAAAGACGGCGAGATGCCCGCTGCGCGGCTTCACCGGCCCGACGAATTCCGCCGAACCTTCGTGCGGCGGCGTGACATCGGCCGGAACCACAGGATCGGTGGCGCGGGCCTGATCCTTTTCGATCTTTGGCGCGTCCACCGCCGCTTCCTTTGCAGCGTCTGCTGGGGCCTCGGTCTTCCTGTCGTCCGGTTTGGCATCGGCGGGCTTGTCGCCGGCGTTGCTGTCGGCCTTGGCCGGATCGTCCTTGGCGGCCCCGTCGGCATTTGCGCCATCGTTCGTTGCGGCGGCAGCGCCGTCCTTCGCGCCATCCTTCAAGGCATCCTTGCCCACGTCCTTGGCGCCTTCATTCTTGTCCTCAGGAGCGGGCGATCCATCGCGGCCTGCATCCCAGCGCTGCGCGACGACCACGCCGCCGGCGTCGTTCCTCTGCGGAAGCGTGCCGCTGGCGTCGGCGGTGCGGATAGGCTGGCCCTCTTCAAGGGAGGTCAGACGCAGTTGCGGCTTCTCATGAGCCGCGGCGTCAACAATCGACGCGCGATCGGACCTGGGTGTGCTCTCGGCGTGCTTCTCCGGTGCTGTCGCGGCGGCGACGGGCTTCACCTCCGGCTTGCGTGCAACCAGCAGCGGATGGGAAATATCGGCCGGCGAAATTTCGCCCGGCGTGATGACAACGCGCGCGCCCATGCGGGTCCAACCCCACATCCGCATCGCGAAGTTCATCGGCATGCGGATGCAGCCGTGGGATGCCGGGTAGCCGGGCAATGCGCCCGCGTGCAGCGCGATGCCGGACCAGGTGATGCGCTGCATGTAGGGCATTGGTGCGCCGCTGTAGATGTTCGAGCGGTGATACTTGTTCTTCTGGATAATGCTGAACACCCCCATGGGTGTGGAGTGTCCGCGCATGCCGGTGGACACCGGAGACTCCGCGAACAGGCCGTTCTGGTCATAGAGCTTCAGGGTCTGGTTCTCGATCGAGATCGCAACCGTGATCGGGCCGACCGGCTTTGCCGTATCCTTCGGCGCGTCTGGCAGTTTCTGACGCGGACGCGCGATCCGGGGGCGGCGCGGTTCGGCGTAGTGCGGCGGTTCGGCATAGACGCCGCGGTAGGGGTCCATCGGCCAGTAGACCTGGGCCTCGGCGGGCAGGACAAAACCCGCAGTCAGGACAGCGGCCAGCCAGCCCGAGTTCCGGATCGCCGACCGGGGTGGACGGGAACCGAGATCATCGCCGGATGAAAGGATGGAGCCTGTCCGAAGGGCTTCCGAAAAAGGTAACCGATTGCCGAGCACGCGAAATTCCTCAGATGATTCCAGTATTGGTGTCGCCGTCCGGCTAAATGTTCATCCGGCCTGATACCGCATTCTGCGTGATTCACGTTGCTGAAATGCTAGCCGCTCCGCCTTCAAAAGCGCTTAACGGTCACAATCCCGTGCCTTCCAACCCGGCCGAAGCACCCCACATGAGGGGCGCGGCCCGGGGCGTCTCCCGGGCCTTGTTGTGACCTGTGGAGCCTGAAGATGTCCTTCCGTTCGATCCGCGTGACCGCCGCCGCGCTGCTGGCCGCCGCCTTGACCGCGCTGGCCGCAACCCCGCTGGCTGCGGCCGACGAGCCGGACCTGATCTTCCGCCGCTCCACGGTGTTCAAGCTCCTGAGCCCGGACGACAAGCTCGCGACTTACGGCGTTGACGATCCCGCCGTGGAGGGCGTGGCGTGTCATTTCACCGTGCCGGAGAAGGGTGGCTACAAGGGCTGGCTGGGATTAGCCGAGCAGGTCTCGGACATTTCGCTGGCCTGCCGCCAGATCGGCCCGATCCGCTTCAAGGCCAAGGCCAGCCAGGGCGAGGACATGTTCCGCCAGCGCCGTTCGCTGTTCTTCAAGAAGATGCAGATCGTGCGCGGCTGCGATCCCAAACGCAACGTGCTGGTCTACATGGTCTACTCGGACAAGCTGATCGAAGGCTCGCCGAAGAACTCGACGTCCTCGGTCCCGATCATGCCGTGGGGTGCGAACGACACCATCCAGAAATGCGGTGATTTCATTTCGGGATAGTGGCCGTTGAGGTGCCCGGCTTGCCTTTGCCGACTGTTTGATCGACGCTTGCGGGCAACGACACAAACATCAAAGGGCGGGATATGCGTCTCAAGGACAAGGTTGCGGTGGTCACGGGCGGCGCATCCGGCTTTGGCGCGGCCATCGCGCGGCATTTCGTCGATGAGGGCGCCAAGGTCGTCATCCTCGATCTGAACGGCGAGGGCGCGGCACGCGTTGCCGCGAACACTGGCGGCGCGGTTGCGATGGCCGGCGATGTGTCCAAACGTCCCGACATCGACAAGGCCGTTGCGATGGCGCTCGACAAATTCGGACGGCTCGACATCGTCGTGAACAACGCGGGCTGGTCGTTCCGCAACAAGCCGATCATGGACGTGACGGAGGAGGAGTTCGACCGCGTGTTCGCGGTCAACGTCAAATCCATCTTTCACATGACCAACGCGGTTGTGCCGGTGATGCGCAGGCAGGGCGGCGGCTGCATCATCAACATCGGCTCGACCGGCGGCATCCGTCCACGTCCGGGTCTCACCTGGTACAACGGCTCCAAGGGCGCGGTGAATCTGCTCTCCGGCGCGATGGCGGCGGAGCTCGCGCCGGACAACATCCGCGTCAATTGCGTCGCGCCGGTGATGGGTGAGACGGCGCTGCTCGAAACCTTCATGGGCGTGCCCGATACGCCGGAGAACCGCGCCAAGTTCATCGCGACGATTCCACTCGGCCGCATGTCGCAGCCAGACGATATTGCAAAGGCGTGCGTCTATCTGGCGTCGGACGATGCGGAGTTTGTCACCGGCGTGGTGTTGCCGGTGGACGGCGGCAGGACGATCTAGCGTTTTCCCTTGCGATCGACGCATTTCTTGGTGCGCTCGACGCCTGTTGCGCCGAGGCGCAGGCCGCTGACTTCCTTGATCTGGCCCGCGGGGCAGGAGCCATCGTCGACATATACTTTCTGGCCGAGCCGCAGATCGGTGATGTCGGATTCGCGGCCGACAATGTCGGCGCGCGCGGTGGCGGCAGGAGCGGCTGATAGAAGTACGCCAAGCAGCAGCGTCCGTGACGAGGAAAACACAATCATGCAGCGACTCACTTGTTCTGAATTTTCACTCCGCCGGGTCCGACATTGATCTGCAGGCCTTTCGGCTCCCGGTTGTCCTGATAGACCTTGTAGCCAAGCACGGCGACCGCGATCACGAGGGCGCCGACCACGGCGTAGAGGATGTTGCGGTTGTCCATGCGTGATCTCTCCAATGCATCAATGCGAAACGGTCGATGAAAACAGGTTGATGGTGCCGACGCCGGCGATGATCAGCGCAAGGCCGATGACGGCAGGCATGTCGAGCTTCTGGCCGAACCAGACCAGACCGACGAGGCTGATTAGCACAATGCCGAGGCCGGACCAGATCGCATAGGCGATCCCGACCGGCATGGTCCGCAACACAAGCGACAGGAAATAGAACGACGCGGCGTAGCCGAGCGCCGTCAGGATCAGCGGCTTCGGCCTGGTGAACTGCTCCGAGGCCTGCAGCGCGGAGGTTCCGATCACCTCAAGGATGATCGCGGCGATGAGGTAGACATAGGTCATGCCTCATCGTAGTCGGGCGACCCTGATTCTCATAGGCGCGGGCGCCCCCCCGCGGAAGTGCAATGGGACTAGTGCTTGGCCACCGTTTCCCGGACTTCAGTGCAGCAAGCGGGACATTCATAAACGAAGTCGACGCGCGCAAGATCCCAATGGGGCTGAACCTCCCTGATCTGCATGGGAAGACTCAGGCAGCTTGGACATACGGTCATCGCCGCGTGGAAAATCTGACGCTTCGGGTGATGCTGTGCATAGGCTGGCATGATTGCTCTCCTTGATCCTGGGAGCTCGAAGTTTCATCGCCGGCGAAGTCTCATCGATTGTCGCCGATGATGCGCCATCCTAGCGTTCAAGCGGAAAACGCCTCATCAACTCTTGCGAACGCACGCAGAACATACGCACAAAGCCCGTACGTGTGACTGAATCTACACAGTTCCTGCCTTGGTTCGGTCATATTGCACTTGAGCTTTCGCGACATCACCCATGTGCCGCTCGGCCCAGACGCGCAGCGCGTCGACGGTCTCGCTCAAGGTCCGCCCCAGCGGCGTGATCGAATATTCGACGGTCACCGGAACAGTCGGCGTGACCTTGCGCGAGACAAGACCATCGCGTTCAAGACCTTTCAGGGTTTGTGACGCCATCTTCTGCGTCAGTCCGCCGATCTCCCGGCGCAGCTCGTTGAACCGCCACGACCGTCTGGACAGCAGGATCAGCAGCAGCACGGTCCATTTGTCCGCGATGCGGTCGAGCACCAGGCGCGTCGGACAATCCTCCGCGTAGGGATTGGCGGGCCAGTTTCCACGCGCAGCCTTCGCTGCCCGGGGTTTCTCCGAAGGGACCATGTCTCGGAAAAGTGCCTTCTTCACAACGGCGCTGCCTGGGGGCATCTGATATCCATTCGTTAGTTGGTATCCATTGGATACCACATCAGCCAAGGGACGCAAATCATGAAGATCGCACTGATCGGAGCCACCGGCCGCGCAGGCTCGGAAATCCTCAAGGAACTCGTTCGCCGCGGTCATGCGGTCACCGCCATTGTCCGCAATCCGGAGAAGGTGCCGCCCGCCGCGAACGTCACCGCGACGAAAGGCGACGTGTTCGACACGACCGGATTAACTGAGTTGCTGAAAGGGCACGACGCCGTCATCAGCGCGGTGCACTTCCTGCAAAGCGATCCGCAGAAGCTGATCGACGCCGTGAAGGCGGCGGGCGTGAAGCGTTATCTCGTGGTTGGCGGCGCGGGCAGCCTCGAGGTCGCGCCGGGTGTAGCGCTGGTCACGACGCCGGAGTTTCCCGCAGAGTATAAGGCCGAAGCCCTTAAGGGCGGCGACTTCCTCGCGCTGCTGCGTCAGGAGAAAGACCTCGACTGGACCTTCCTCTCGCCGTCGGCGCTGTTCTTCGACGGACCGCGCACCGGCACGTTCCGTCTCGGCAAGGACCAGCTTCTGAGCAATGAGAAGGGCAGCAGCGTTTCGTTCGCGGACTACGCGATCGCGTTGGCGGACGAGATCGAGACGCCCGCGCATTCGCGGCAGCGGTTCACGGTGGGGTACTAGTTGATTGTTCCGCGATTTTCCACGTCATGGCCGGGCTTGTCCCGGCCATCCACGCGTTAGTGAATCATTCAAAGACGTGGATGCCCAGGACAAGCCCGGGCATGGCGAAATTGAGATCGAGCGGAACGCCGGCCCTTTACCTCCCACGTCATAGCGTCCCTTCCAACGGTCCGTTAAAACTGGCTACACTCATGCCTATCATCCGCGCGGCAGACGTGGGCATGAAGGGACGGAACAATGGACGCCAAAACCACCTCGAACGAGGTCCGGCGCCGCATTCTCGATGCGGTGGACGATGCTTTCGACCGGCAGCTTGAGACCACAAAACAGTTCTCGGCAATTCCCTCGACGCGCGGCGCGGAAGGCCCGTGTCAGGACATGATGCATGACCTGCTGCGCGAGCGCGGCTATGAGGTCGATGACTGGCGCATCAATGTCGATGACCTGAAGGACCTGCGCGGCTTCGGCCCGATCGAGCACGACTTCTCCCGCGCGCGAAGCGTTGTCGGCACCTTCCGTCCGGCGCGAGAAGCCGGGCGTTCGCTGACCCTGCAGGGGCATTGCGATGTGGTGCCTGCGGGGCCGCTCGACATGTGGGATACGCCGCCATTTTCGCCGACCGTCAAGGACGGCTGGCTCTATGGCCGCGGTGCGGGGGATATGAAGTCTGGCACCATCGCCGCGCTTTACGCGCTGGATGCGCTGCGCGCGGCGGGCCTGAAGCCGACGGCCAGAATTCATTTCCAGTCTGTGATCGAGGAGGAGAGCACCGGCGTCGGCGCGCTCTCGACGGTGCAGCGCGGTTATCGCGCCGACTGCTGCTTCATTCCCGAACCCACCAACGGCAAGCTGGTGCGCTCGCAAGTGGGCGTGATCTGGTTTCGCCTCAAGGTGCGCGGCAAGCCGGTGCATGTGTTCGAGGCGGGGGCGGGGGCCAACGCCATCAAGGCCGCCTATCATCTGGTTCAGGCGCTTGAAGGGCTGGAGGAGGACTGGAACAGGCGCGCCGCCAGCGACCGGCATTTCAAGGTTGTGAAACACCCGATCAATTTCAATCCCGGCATCATCAAGGGCGGCGACTGGGCCTCGTCCGTGCCGGCCTGGTGCGACCTCGATTGCCGGATCGCGGTGTTGCCCGGCTGGTCGATCGCCGGTCATCAGGCCGAGATTGTCGCCTGCGTCGAAGCCGCAGCGAAGCAGCATCCGTTCCTGGCGAAGAACCCGCCGGTGGTGGAGTGGTCCGGTTTCCTGTCGGAGGGGTATGAGCTGACCGGGGCCGAGGAGTCCGAGGCGGTGCTGCGCTCGGCCTACGAGACGGTCTATGGCGGGCCGCTGAAGGAACTGGCCTTCACCGCCCTGACCGACACCCGGTTCTATGGCCTCAACGCCGGCATCCCGAGCCTTTGCTTCGGGGCCAATGCGGAGGCCATGCACGGCTTCAATGAGCGGGTGGAGATCGAATCGCTGCGCAGGACCACGCGGGCCATTGCGCTGTTCGTGGCGAACTGGTGCGGGGTGGAAGCGGCATGAATCGGCGCCTCATCCATAACTCTAAGCGGCTTACCGCGCCGGCAGCCGCTTCATGTATCGCATTAACAATTGGAGGGGCCGCGTGACCCCGCTTGAAAAGATTCAGTTGCGGCCGATGCCGCTTGCCGTCCTGATGGGCGTGACTTTTACCGAGGCCGAGCCGGGCAAGGTGGTGGCGACCATGGTGGTCCGGGAGGACCTCTGCACCCTTGGGCATACGATCCACGGCGGGGCGGTGATGGCTTTTGCGGATTCCGTCGGGGCCGCGGCGACTGTGATCAATCTGCCGCCGGACGCCAAGGGGACCACCACCATCGAAAGCAAGACCAACTTCGTCGGTGGGGCCAAAGCGGGCATGACCGTCACGGCGACCGCGACCCCGGTTCATCTCGGGCGGCGGACCCAGGTCTGGCAAACCCGGCTGGAAACGGGCGAGGGCAAGCTGGTCGCGGTGGTGACCCAGACCCAGATGATTTTGTGACGGCAAATGAGCCCGAAACATCGGATTATTGGCCAGACAAGCCCGAAATCCGGCTCTGGAACCGGTTGAACAAGCGACTGTGAGCGTTGCGGCGTTGCGCAATCGCTCCGGATTCGGATAGATCAGCCCAGATTAAAGCGTGAAGAAAACAGGTCTTTTTCCTGCGCGGGTGGCGCTGCGCGCTCTCGACCGAGAAAACAAAGAAACATAAAATGAATGCGCTTGTCCGGATTGCCCTGAGCCGACCCTATACGTTTGTCGTGCTCGCGCTCCTGCTGCTGATTGTCGGACCGCTGGCCGCCCTGCGGACGCCGACGGACATCTTCCCGGAAATCCGGATTCCGGTGATCGGCGTGGTGTGGCAGTACACCGGCCTGCCGCCGGACCAGATGTCGGGCCGGATCGTGACGCCGTTCCAGCGCGCGCTGACCACGACAGTGAACGACATCGAGCACATCACCGCCAACTCCTACACCACCTACGGCGTCATCAAGATTTTCTTCCAGCCGAATGTGGATATCCGCACGGCGAACGCGCAGGTCACGGCGATCGCGCAGACCATGCTCCGGCAATTGCCGCCGGGATCGACGCCGCCGCTGATCCTGAACTACAGCGCCTCAACGGTGCCGATCATCCAGCTCGCACTGGGCGGTGAGGGGCTGACCGAGCAGAACATGTTCGACATCGCCACCAACCAGTTGCGCACGCCGCTGGTAACCGTGCCGGGCGCCGCGATCCCGTGGCCGTTCGGCGGCAAGCAGCGCCAGATCCAGCTCGACATCAATCCGGACGCGATGCAGGCCCTCGGCCTGTCCGGACAGGACGTCGCCAACGCGCTCGCCGCGCAGAACCTGATCACGCCTGTTGGCACGCAGAAGATCGGCAACTTCGAGTACAACATCCAGCTCAACAACGCGCCCCGCAAGATCGAGGAACTCGGCAACCTGCCGATCAAGGTGGTCAACGGCGCCACGGTCTATATCCGCGACGTGGCGCAGGTGCGCGACGGCAACCCGCCACAAACCAACATCGTCCATGTCGACGGTACGCGGTCGGTGCTGATGATGGTGCTGAAGGCAGGTGCGACCTCGACCCTCGACATCATCGCGGGCATCAAGCAAAAGATCATCGACACCAAGGACCAGTTGCCAGAGCAATTGCGCGTCAATCTGCTCGGCGACCAGTCGATCTTCGTGCGCGGCGCCATCGCCGGCGTCGCCTTCGAGGGCGTGCTGGCGGCGGCGCTGACCAGCGTCATGATCCTGCTGTTTCTGGGGAGCTGGCGCTCAACCCTCATCATCGCGATCTCGATTCCGCTATCGGTCTTCGGTGCGATCATCTGCCTGTCGGTCGCCGGCGAGACGCTCAACATCATGACGCTCGGCGGCCTCGCGCTCGCGGTCGGCATTCTGGTGGACGACGCCACCGTGACCATCGAGAACATCAATTATCATCTCGAACACGGGATGGAGGTCGAGCCCGCCATTCTGGAGGGCGCCCGGCAGATCGCCACCCCGGCCTTCGTCACGCTGCTCTGCATCTGCATCGTGTTTGTGCCGATGTTCTTCCTGACCGGCGTGTCGCGTTTCCTGTTCGTCCCGATGGCGCTGTCGGTGATGTTCGCGATGACCTGGTCGTTCATCCTGTCGCGCACGCTGGTGCCGACGATGGCGAAGTATCTGCTCCATCCCCATCCGCATGACGAGAACGGCAATCCGCTGCCGCCGCCGCCGACCCGTAACCCGCTGGTGCTGTTCCAGCGTGGATTTGAAAAGCGGTTTGAGCGGGTGAGGGACGTCTATCACGGCCTGCTGCACATGGCGCTCGGCCATCGCAGGATGTTCGTTGTCGGCTTCCTGGGCTTTATCGGGCTGTCGTTCCTGCTGGTGCCGTTCCTCGGCCGCAACTTCTTCCCGGCCGTCGATACGGGGCAGATCCTGATCCACGTCCGGACCCAGATCGGCACACGCGTGGAGGAGACCGCCAACAAGCTCGCCGACATCCAGAAGGTGATTCGGCAGATCATCTCCGCCGACAAGATCGACACCATGGCCGACAACATCGGCATGCCGATCTCCGGCATCAACCTGACCTACAACAACACCGGCGTGATCGGCCCGCAGGATGGCGATATCCAGATCAAGCTGAAGGAAGGCCACAAGCCGACCGAGGAGATTGTCCGCGAGCTGCGCGAGAAGCTGCCGCGCGAATTTCCGGGTGTTTCGTTCGCCTTCCTTCCGGCGGACATCGTCAGCCAGATCCTGAATTTCGGTTCGCCTGCGCCGATCGACATCCAGGTGCGCGGCGCCAACACGGCTGAGAACTTCAAGTACGCCAGTAATCTTTTGCGCCGCATCCGGCTGATTCCGGGCGTCGCGGATGCGCGCATCCAGCAGTCGCCAAGTGCGCCCGCCTTCAATGTGAATGTGGATCGCACCCGCGCGCAGTATGTCGGTTTGACGGCCCGCGACGTCACCAACAGCATGGTTGTGAATCTGGCGGGCAGCTCGCAGGTGGCGCCGACGTTTTTCCTCGATCCGAACAACGGCGTGTCTTACTCCATCGTGATGCAGACACCGCAGTACCAGATTGACTCCTTGAGCAAGCTGGAAGCACTGCCGATTTCCGCCTCCGGAGCGCCGACGACGCCGATGCTCGGCGGCATCGCGGATATCAAGCGCTCCGCCTCCAGTGCGGTGGTGTCGCAATACGACATCCAGACCATGGTGCAGATTTTCGCGACGCCGCAGGGACGGGACCTTGGTGCGGTGTCGAAAGATATCCAGCAGGCCATCAGCGAGACGGCGAAGGATCTGCCGCGCGGCAGCCGCGTCGTTTTGCTCGGTCAGGTCGAGACCATGAACAGCGCATTCGCCGGCCTGCTGTTCGGCCTGCTCGGCGCGATCGTGCTGATCTATTTTCTGATCGTGGTGAACTTCCAGTCATGGGCCGATCCGTTCGTGATCGTCTCGGCGCTGCCTGCCGCGCTAGCCGGCATCATCTGGATGCTGTTCGCGACACACACCACGCTGTCGGTGCCGGCGCTGACCGGCGCGATCATGTGCATGGGTGTCGCCACCGCGAACTCGGTGCTGGTGATTGCCTTCGCGCGGGAGCGCTACGAACAACTCGGCGATCCTGTCGCCGCCGCGCTGGACGCGGGCTTTGTCCGCTTCCGCCCGGTTCTCATGACGGCGCTTGCCATGATCATCGGCATGACGCCGATGGCGCTCGGCATGGGCGAGGGTGGCGAGCAGAACGCGCCGCTCGGGCGCGCGGTGATCGGCGGCCTGATTTTCGCGACCACCGCGACCTTGATCTTCGTTCCCGTGGTTTTCAGTATGGTTCACAAGAAGCAGTCGGCGGAACCCGCGCCTGCTCCGGAGCTCGTTCATGCAACCTGATAAGAATCCTTCGGTGTCGCCAGGCAAGCTCAAGCTGTACGGCGCCATCGGCGCCGGCGTGCTGGGTGTGGTTGTGGTGACCGGTATCATCAGCCGCTCGAAAGGCGACGCGGACTTGAAACAATGGACCGACGCGCAGGCGATCCCGTCGGTCGCCGTCGCCTTGCCCGGCACCAAGCCGCTGAACGCGACACTGGACCTGCCGGGACGCCTTGAGGCCTATTCGCGTGCGCCGATCTATGCGCGCGTCAGCGGTTATCTGAAAAGCTGGAACGCCGATATCGGCGCGCAGGTGAGCGCAGGGCAGAAGCTCGCCGAAATCGAGGCGCCCGATCTCGACCAGCAGCTTCTGCAGGCCCGCGCCGATCTGATGAACAGCCAGGCGGCGGCAAAGCTCTCGGCCGCGACGCTGGCGCGCCGCAAGACGCTGCAAGCGTCCAACTTCGTGTCGCAGCAGGAAATCGACGAACGTTCGGCCGATCTTGCCAGCAAGGAGGCACAGGTCCGCGCCCAGCAGGCGAATGTCGAGCGGCTGGAAGCACTGGCCAACTACAAGAATGTCACGGCGCCGTTCGATGGCGTTGTCACCGAGCGCAACACCGACGTCGGGGCGCTGATCAATGGCGGCACCGGGTCCGGCGCCGCGATGTTCGTCGTGTCCGATGTGAAGAAGCTGCGTCTCTACGTGAACGTTCCGCAGAGCTATCTGCCGGGGATCCGGATGGGCTCCAAGGCAACGGTCACCGTGCCGGAATATGCGGGCCGCACGTTCCCGGCGACCGTCGAGGCGTCCGCCCAATCGGTCGATATTTCCTCGGGCACGACCCGCATGCAGCTCGCGATCGAGAACCCGAACAAGGAGTTGCGTCCCGGCGCCTTCGCCAATGTCAAAATCACGCTGACCCGGGATGCGCAGCCTCTCAGCATCCCGTCGAGCGCGCTGATCTTCAATGCGAGCGGGCTGCGTGTCGCCACGGTGACTGCCGGTGACAAGATTCTGTTCAAGGCCGTCACGATCGCGCGCGACCTTGGCCGCGAGATCGAGATTGCCACGGGGCTGTCGCCGGACGACCGCATTATCCTTTCGCCGCCGGATGGCATCGCGGACGGTGATGAGGTCCGCATCGCGGGTGCCGGCAAGGACGGAATGCCGCGGACCAGTTCCAACAGCAGCACCAAGACCGAGTAGCGGAACTTCTCTCCAGCCTGTCACGTTGTGACCATTGCTGGAGGAACAATGCAATCGCTCTTGGAAGCCGCGGGCAGCTTTCGGCTTGGCCCGCATCTCATTGCGCTGACAGTCGCTTATGTTCTGGCGCTGCCAATCGGCTGGAACCGCGAGAAGGCGGAACGGAGCGCGGGTCTGCGGACCTTTCCGCTGGTCGCTCTGGCGACCTGCGGCATCGTGCAGGCGACCGAGCATATTCTGGAGGGCCATCCCGAAGGCACCGCGCGGATCATCGAGGGCCTGATGACCGGCATGGGCTTTATCGGCGGCGGCGCTATCCTCAAGACCGAGAATTCCGTGCGCGGTACGGCGACGGCCGCCAGCCTCTGGGCGACCGGGGCCACCGGCGCCGCGGTCGGCCTCGGAGCCTACGACGTCGCCGTCGTCATCTCCCTTTTCACTTTCCTGACCCTGTGGCTACTCGTCCCGTTCAAGCAGGAGGGCAAGTCCGACGCGACCAAGTAGCGGTCCTCGCTTGTCCCGTTGCTACTTTCCGACCTTGTCCGGATGGCTGGGCTGTCGCCGGGCAGGCCGCTGGGCCTTGCGCCGGTTCCGATCTTGCCGGGCGTCGACGTGTTCGGCACGCCCGGCTGGTTGGTGCCGGTGTTACTGCCGGTTGTGGCTGGCGATGACGGAGCCGCTGCCGGTGGTGGTGTCGCTGGAGAAACGCCGGGTGAACCCGCAGCCGAGCCGCCGGGCGAGGACGGCGGCGCGACCTGCGCGGATACTGCGAGCGTCGACGCGGCCAGCATCGCCGTCGTCCAGGTGGTGAAAAGCAGTTTACGTCGCATTAGAACCTCCACGGTTATTGGAGGCACAACACGTCGCAGTGTCAGCCGTTCCGGATTTCGCTATGATGTGTGGCATAGGCATGCTTTCAAAATAATCAGCGTGCCGTTGTTCGCGTCTTGGAACATTCACAGAAACCGCGCATTGTGTTGCCTGTTGGGTTTATTCGGCCGGCCTTTGGGATAGCGTCATGCGTACCGTCGTCGCCCTCGTGTTTCTCGCTGCCATGTCCGCGCCAGGTATGGCGCAGGAACTGACCCCCAACTTTCTGAAAAAAGAGCCTTACTTTCTCTCACCTTGGTCCGTGGTCTATGTCGACAACGGCACATGCGGCGTCGGCAAGGTACTGAAGGTGACCGGTGGAACGGGTGCGCTCCGCCGCAAGAAGGCCTGTGTGCCCATGGGGCCGGAGCAGGCGTCGCGCGTCGTCGCCATTCCGTAATTGCGGACTACCGCTGGCCTTTCTTCCAGAGTTCAACCAGTGGCCCCGATTGCCCGTAGATCGGATCGCTGTCCGGCAAAGCGACACGCGGGATGATCCTGATTGCCAGCCGGTAGTTCTCCGGCGTTGGCCGTGTGACTTGCATGGGCGGACCGGGCGGATAGGCGCCGATCACCCTAAAGTCGTCGCTGGATGAGAGACATTGATGGCCGGTCCCTGCAGGCAGGATCGCGACGTCCCCCTTCCTGATCTCGAAGTCCTCGCCATGGCTGCCGCCGAAGCGGATCAGAGCACGACCGCGCGCAACGCCCAGCGCCTCATGCACCGTCGCGTGATAGTGCAGGTAATCGTAGACGCCGTTGCGCCACATCTGGCCCCATCCGTTTGCAGCGAACAGGTTTTCGATGGCTTCTTCCGGATGCCCATCGAGTTCGACCGCGCTCTTGTAGAGCAGGAAGGGCAGCGGGCTGTTGGGGATGAGACCGTCATCGGGAAAAATGAAGGAGACGGGTGTCGTTTTGAACGAGGGTGTCGATGGATCGGATTTGTAGGTCGCCGTCATGGAAAATCGTTCCACGGTTCCGTCATGAATACAGGATTTCGCCGGCGGCCAGGCCTGCGCGGCAGGGGTCACCTCAACAATGCGAGCGCGGCGAATACGTTCCATGGCGGAGCACGGCCAAAAAGCCGAAGGCGCCGCGATGGATCGCGGCGCCTTGCCGATAACGACAGAGGGAGAGACGTCAATCGGCCTTCATCACCTCGCCGAGTTGATCCCAGCTCTTGCCGTTCCAGCGCTGCATCTGCATTTGCGTGTAAGCCTGATTGACGCTCTCGCTGGTGTTCACCTTGATGCCGGGCAGCGCGGTGGGCAGCACGAAATCCTTGAAGCTCTTGCTCTGTTTCAGGATGTTCTCGCGCGACAGATCGTTGCCGGCCTGCTTGATGAGTTGCTCAAGGATCATGCCCTGCTGGTATCCGAACAGGTAGTTCTGGTCCGACAGATCGACGCCGGGAAGATACTTCTGCGCGAAGGCGATGAAATCGGTCACGCCCTTGTCGTCCTTCCACTTCGGGTCGGTGGCGTCCTTCTGGAAGCCTGCCGTCATGACTCCGGTGACCTTGTCGAGGCCGACGGGAACGAAGGTGTTACCGATTGAAGCCGCGACAAAGTTGACTAGCGTCAGCGGTTTCCAGCCCATTTCGTTCATCTTGCGCAGTGCCTGCGCCGCGAACTTCGGCGTGCCTGCGATCAGCAGCGCTTCGGGCGCGGCGGCCTTCAGGTTGACGACCTGCGAGTCCACGGTCGGGTCCGCGACTTCATAGGCGAGGGCGACGACCTTGCTCGCGAACTCATCCTTGTAAATCGGCTTGAAGGCGTTGACGAAGTCCTTTCCGAGGTCGTCGTTCTGGTAAAGGATTCCGACCTTCGCATTCGGAAGCTGCGCCTTGAAATATTTCGCGTAGACCTTGCCTTCGGTGTCGTAGCTCGGAAGCGACGTGGTGGTCTGCGGATATTCCTTGGAATCCGTGAACTTGGTCGCGCCGGTCGTGATGAACGCACCGGGGATTTTCTTGCCCGTGAGATATTTGACGGTCGCGGAGTTGGACGGCGTTCCGAGCTGGCCGAACATGAAGGCAACGTCGTCGCTCTCGATCAGCTTGCGGGTGTGTTCGACCGCCTTCGGCGGGCTGTAGGCGTCGTCATAGGTGATGAGGTTGATCTTGCGGCCATTGATGCCGCCGCGGTCGTTGATCTGATTAACGTAGGCGATCAGGCCCTTGCCGGCGTTGCCGAGCGAGGAGGCCGGGCCGCTGAAGGGGAAGGTGGCGCCTACCTTGATTTCGGTGGCGGTGACGCCGGGGGCATCGGCTGCGACCGCGCCAGTGGTCAGTGCGAGCGAAGCGGCCAGTGCAGCGAACAGTATTCTCGACATTATGGTCTTTCTCTCCCGTATGCCGCCGGTTCACTTGCGGCGATTATAAGTTCAATTTCAGAACTATAGAATAGCTTCCGCGAAAACGCCACGCAAGCGGAAATAATCCATATATTATAGGAGTTACTGCGGCATAATTGCTGTGAATGGCTTTGCGATCGGATCATAAGTATTGATTTTAGACTTATATCCGCCGCGCCATGCGGCGATGGCTGATCCCGGCCTCCGGCGTCAGCGCCGTTCGGCGAATGTGTAGCGGTCGCGGATCATGCTGTTGAAAAACTCGCCCTTTGAGGTGGCCCGGCAGAACTGGAAGTAAACTTCGCCTGGAACATCGGAATAGACATATGTCCGCCCGCTCGCGAAAGTGACGTGAAGCTCGCGCGCGGCTGCGTTATAATCAATCTGCGAAATGACGCTGGATGCGACCTGTGGCATGTCGGCCTCGTTGCGTTACCCGTTGAAATAATGTGGGGGTAGGGTGGCGATGCCCAACCCTCACTTCGCAGCCTCTGCCCGGTGTGACACCAAGAGAGCGCCAATGAGCCCTACGACCGTCAAACCGAAAACCACTAAGAAGATCAAACTGCAGCGGCCGCCGCTCTACAAGGTGATCCTGCTCAACGACGACTACACGCCGCGCGAATTCGTGGTCATGGTGCTCAAGGCCGTGTTCCGGATGGGCGAGGAGACCGCAAGCCGCGTGATGCTGACCGCGCATCAGAAGGGCGCGTGTGTAATCGCGGTCTATACCCGCGATGTGGCGGAGACGCGGGCGAAGGAAGCCACCGAACTCGGCAAGGCCAAGGGCTATCCGCTGTTTTTCACCACCGAGCCGGAAGAATAGCTGCCCCTGCATCGCGTCATGATGATTGGCAAAATCATGACAGCCAGTACCGGCTTGAACCTTGCCAGCAAGGCCGCAGCCATTAACCTGCGCCCATGACTTCCGATCCTTCGCAGAGCGTCCTGCCTTTGCTGACCTGCATCGAGACCCTCGGCCTCGTCGCGCGGCATTTGGATCCATCGGCCTTCGGCGAAGTGATGGAGGCCATCGGCACACCTGAAGCCGCGTTGCTGGCTGTGCGTCCGCAATTCGACGACAATGGCCGGCCAGATAGCCTCGGTGGATTCCTTGCGCGGGCCAGCGATGAAACACTGGCGGGATTTGCCGAACTGCGTGAGGCCGCCGGACAAGGCGACGTGCGCGCGGTATTCAAGGCCTTGCGGCATCTGCCCCGGGCGCAGGAGGCGCTGTATCCGCTTGCATCCCTGATCCCGGTGGTCAGCGCCTTCTTCCTCGATCCGTCGCTGCGTTCGGACGCTGATGCGCTCCGGGCCGCGATGCAACAGCCACGGGAGAACGAAACGGGCATGTTTCATGTCGAGAACGAGCCGCGCACGCGCGGCGGCTTCTCACTCTATGTGCCGGAAACATACTCCCCCGACCGTGCATGGCCACTTGTGGTCGCGCTGCATGGCGGCAGTGGTCATGGGCGCGGCTTTCTCTGGAACTGGCTGCGCGACGCGCGCAGCTTCGGCGCCATTCTCGTCGCGCCGACGTCAGCGGGTAATTCGCTGGGCTCGACATGGGCGCTGATGGGCGACGACAACGACACGCCCAATCTGGCGCGGATCGTGGAGGGCGTGCGCGGGCGATGGAATATCGACCCGGAGCGGATTTTGCTCACCGGCATGAGCGACGGCGGCACGTTCTGCTATGTCAGCGCGCTCGATGGCGCGTCACCCTTCACGCATCTGGCGCCGGTGTGTGCAACGTTCCATCCGATGCTGGTCTCGACGGCCGATCCCCAACGGTTGCAGGGGTTGCCGATCTTCCTCACTCATGGCGCTTTGGACTGGATGTTTCCGGTCGAGGTAGCACGGCAGGCGCAGCGCGCACTCTCCGGCGCAGGCGCGAACGTGACCTATCGCGAGATCGACGATCTCAGCCACACCTATCCGCGCGAGATCAACGCGCAGATACTGGAGTGGCTGAACGAGTCAAGCGGACAATAAGCAGGCTTCCGATTGCGGATTGCCTCCGGCATGGCATGATCCTGCGTCCAGGGGGACGACGCTCATGACCAACGATCCGATTGCCGCACCATCCAGACTCAATCTCGCGCTTGAAGGACGCGGGCTGTTCGACATCGCAGGCCTGATGGCGGCCGCGCCGTTTCTCGCCACCGCGCCGCGCGGCGCGCGTCATCCGGTGATGGTGCTGCCGGGACTGGGCGCGAACGACAATTCGACCTTCGCGATCCGAGGATTTCTGAGCATGCTCGGTTATGACGTGAAGGGCTGGGGGCGCGGGCGCAACATCCGGCTTCCGCAACTCGAAGCGCCGGCGGTGGCGCAGACGGTCCGCGACCTGTCGCGAAAGACCGGTCAGCGCGTCAGCCTGATCGGCTGGAGTCTCGGTGGCATTCTCGCGCGTGAAGTGGCGCGCCGCAGCCCGGACCATGTCCGCCTTGTCGTGACGCTTGGCAGTCCCTTCGCCGCGCCCAACGCGAACAATCTCCGCACGGTGTGGCGTTTGCTCACCGGTCAGCCGTCGAGCACAGTCACGGCGTCGCGCATCGCGGAACTGTCCCGGCCGCTGCCGATGCCTGCGACCGCGATTTACACGCGCTCCGACGGGATCGTGGCGTGGCAGGCATGTCTTGAGCAGGAGCATCCCACCAACGAGAACATCGAGGTGCGGACCACGCATCTTGGTCTCGGCTTTCACGCGCCCGCGCTGTGGGTCATCGCGGATCGTCTGGCGCAGCCGGAAGGCCAGTGGAGACCGTTCAAGCCGTCGCTCCTGGTGTCGCCGTTCTTTCCGCAATCGCGGCAATGATCCTTCGCATCGGCTGTATTGCTTCGCGCGAAGGCGCTATAGTGCCGCGATGAAGCGACTTCCGAGAACTGTCTATTTTTTCAGCATCACGGCCTTTGCGCTGATGGCCGCTGCCCCGCACCTCCGCGCGCAGTCTGCGGATCTCGTGCTGTGCGACCGCCTTGCTGCCGATCCGGCTGATCCCGACAAGCCGTCCGATGTCAAAGGCGTTGCGAATATTGCGGCCGGCGATGTCGCCACCGCGATCAGGTTCTGCAAGCAGGCCTCGAACACCCGGCGCGCGATGTATCAGCTCGGCCGCGCCTACGCCGCCAACAGGCAGACCGGCGAGGCGATTGGTGCATGGCGCAAGGCCGCCGACAAGGGCAGCACGTCGGCGATGGTCGAACTCGGCGTCGCTTACGCCACCGGCGCAGGTGTTGCGAAAGATGAATCCGCGGCGGCGAAACTGTTCGAGCGCGCGGCTCAAGGCGGCAATCCGCGCGGCGTGAGCAATCTGGCGGCCCTGACAGGGAAAGGCGCCGCGCCAGCGGATGCCGCGCGGTCGCGTGCGCTGCTGGCGAAAGCCGCCGAGACCAATGCGGAGGCGCAATTCCAACTCGGCCTCATGCTGCAGGATGGTGTCGGCGGGCCGAAGGATGACGCTGGCGCGCGCAGCCTGTTCGAGAAAGCCGCGACGCAAGATCATCCTGGCGCGCTGGAGCGCATGGGCGCATTTGCAAAAGCGGGACGCGGTGGTCCGCAGGATTCCGGCGCTGCGAAGGCTTACTACGAAAAGGCCGCGGCACTCGGCAACGACGACGCCAAGGCGGCGCTCAAGCGCGCCGAATGTCCTTATGTGCTCAAGGACAAGTCCGGCAAGGTGATGACCAATCTGTGCTTTTGAGAGCGATGTTCAGATGTTGCGCCGTTCGCGCACGACCTGCGTGCTGATTGCCGCCTCGGCTGCGCGATGAAGGGGTGTCTTTCCAACATCGGAATCGAAGTTGAAAATTTCGAGGCTGCGCAAGTGCGTCGATGCGCGCGAGACGAACACCAGCGTATCGCCCGCGATGGCGCGAATGGTCTGCGCACCACACCCTGTGCAGGCGTAGGTGAATTCCAGTTTTGTCATCGCCCAGCGCACATCCATCACCTCCATGAGATGACGTCTGCACTCGGGACATACGATCACAGCCGGCCTGGCATCCCGGAGCGGTACATTCTCAAGCATCTGACCCTCCCTCCGGGCTGAAGCGGCAGGCGGCGACCGGCCGCAGGCCGACCGAAAGATGCCGAAAACACAATCATTTTAAATGCTTGTGATGGGACGACCGCCGGTGACTGATGCACTTTACTCCCGCGCGCCGGATGGCTCCCGCCCGCCGTTGCGATATGCACAGGAAAGGTGGCCCTGCTAGATTGGCGCGGTTCCTTGCTCAGGCCGCAGGCTTTGGCGAGATCACATTCGGAAGGACTGAACATGACACGGCACTCTCTCTCGTTCGCAGCGTTTGTCGCTGCGCTGGCGTGCATCGGCGCGTCACCTGCTGGTGCCCAGCAAACCTTCCAGAGTTTTGTCTGCGCCGACGGCGCGCAATTTACCGCGGCCTTCCTGAAATACGATCCCAAGCAGGCCCACCTGCAGATTGACGGCAAGGCCGTGACCCTGCGAAAGCGCTTCACGCTTTCGGGGGCGCGTTACACAGGCCGGGGCATCACGCTCACGATGAACAAGAAGGGGACATTCCTTCGCCATGGCAAGCGTGGTGTGACAGCCTGCACAGCGATCTGAACGTCTGACGAGTCTTCGCAGGAGTTATCTTCATGGCCGATCGTATTCTTGTGTTCTATGGGTCGTACCGTTCCGACCGGATGGGCATTCGCCTTGCGGATTTCATTGTCCGGAATTTCCGCGAGCGCGGGGCGGACGCCGAACTGATTGACGCCAAGGCTGTCGGCCTGCCGATGCTGGACCGGATGTACAAGGAGTATCCGAAGGGGCAGGCGCCCGCGGCGCTCGAGGAGCTCGCGCAGAAGATCATCGGCGCGGACGGCTTCGTGTTCGTTACCGGCGAATACAACTGGGGCATCCAGCCGGGCCTGAAGAATCTCACCGATCATTTTCTGGAAGAATGGTTCTGGCGGCCGGCGGCGATTGCGAGTTATTCGGCGGGACGGTTCTCCGGTGCGCGTGCCGCCCTAGCGTGGCACGGCACGCTTTCCGAAATGGGCATGGTGGTGACGTCCCAGACCATCGCGGTGGGCCCCATCGGCCAGTCGCTTTCGGAAACCGGGGAGCCGATTGGCGAGGGCGGCAAGGCATTGGTCAGGGCGTTTCCGCGTTTCGCTGACGATCTGACGTGGTGGGTCGAAGCGGCAAGGATGCAGCGCGAGCGGAGGAAGCCGCCGTATTGACGGCCTACTCGACGACGTAGGTCCGCACGAGCTTCGGCGCGGCCCAGTTGATCGCGGCTGATTCCATCAGCCAGCGGCCGGGATATTCGGCAAGGAACGCGATGCGCTGGGTCTGGCCCTTGTCCAGCATCAGGGTATCGAGCCAGAACGGTTTCCAGCCGTCATCGAGCCGGTCGAGCAGGCGGAAGTGATGCCCGTGCAACCGAAAGGCGATGGGCGTCGCGGTCGGATTGCTGATCGCCATGACCACGGTGCGTCCGCGCTTGACGCTGTAGGCAGGTTTTGCGGCGGCATCGAACTTCGATGGAGCGATCCATTGCGCATTGGGATCGAGCGACAGATCGCTGCGCAATGCGCCCTGAAGGTTCAGCCGCTCCGGCAAGCCGGCGCTCGGAAATGCAGGCGCGGATGGCAGCGGCGCTGCGCGAACCGGCGCATCGTTCGACATGGTGATCTGCGCAACCGTGCGCGGGCCGGTGCCGTCATGCAGGATGATCTTTGAGATCGTTCCCGGGGTGCGGGTCGCGTCGATCAATGCGTCGATCCGCGATCCGGGCGCGAGCACAAGCTGGCCGTCGCGCGCCGGGAACGGCTCGGCCGGCAGCCCGTCGATGGCCATGACGCGCACGTCATGGTTTTCGATTTTCAGGCCGAGCGGGGAGCGGGCGGATCCGTTGATGAAGCGCAGGCGCAGCCGCTCGTTGAGCTTCGCGGCGATGTTGAGCGCCGCTTGGCCGTTGACGGTGTAGGTGACGGTGGTGCCGTCCGGACTTTGGCCCGGGACGATGGCGTTGCCGTCGGCCTTCACCCGCCAGTCCTCGATCAGCAGGACCTCGTCGCGATCCACGGCGATAGGTGGGCTGTCCTCGACAATCAGGGCGCGGCCAGCCGACGGGTGGCCGGAAGCATCGCCCAGGAACTGCGCGCTGATCAGCGCCGTTCCGGCCTGACGCAGGGGCAGCATGAAGGCTGCTCGACCTCCCGGCGGGACGGGGGCTTGACCGGTCAGCGGTTCCGCCGCGCTCGCACCGTCAATACCAAGCCAATTCAGTACGATAGGTGATGGAAGTTCGTTTTTCAGTGTAACGGCGAGATCGCCTTTGGCGGCCCGGATGGCGCCGGTGCGGCCGGTTTCAAGCAGCCAGACCTCTTTCGCAGGACCGGATGCCAGCTTGCCCGGCCGGGCGTGCAGGCTGAGACTGGCGGGGACCTGCGCCAGCGCAGGCAGCCCCATACCGGAGGCAAAAGCTCCGCCCAGAGCGGTCAGCAGGGAGCGCCGCGAGGGCGAAAAAACCTGATTTGTCATGATGTTTTTCGTCAACTCTTTCATGGCCCATGCGGACCATTTTCCGCAAGCGCTGTCCAGTCGGCCCCTTGTCGCTAAGACCGCGTTGCAAAAGCCATTTTTTTGCTGCGAACCGGTTGCCTCATGTTATAAGCCCGCCGCTCGCGGCTGTGCCGCTGGACGACGATCACTGCGCGCTCGTGGCGGAATTGGTAGACGCGCTGGGTTTAGGTTCCAGTGTCGAAAGATGTGGGGGTTCGAGTCCCTCCGGGCGCACCACGCGCGATTTTCGTTTGCGCAAGGAATTCTGGAGGAGACATCCCTCGCGGGAACGTGTCCGCCGCACCACCGATACATGCCGAACGGCTCCGTGGCCCGACGGTTGTATCCACAGATTGACAACGACCCGGTCCCGCCGGGCCAAGCTGGAAGAAGATAGACGTCATGCAGGTCACCGAGACCCTCGCAGAGGGACTGAAGCACGAGTTCAAGGTCAGCGTTCCCGCGTCGGATATTGATGCCAAGGTGGATGCCCGTCTTGTCGACATGAAGGACAAGGTTCGGCTGAACGGTTTCCGTCCGGGCAAGGTTCCTGTCGCCCATCTCAAGAAGGTCTATGGCCGCTCGGTTGCCGCCGAGACCGTCGAGCAGCTTATTCGCGACACCAATGCCGGCATTTTCACCGAACGCGGTTTCCGTCTTGCGACCGAACCCAAGGTCACTATGCCGACCGAGGAAAAGGAAATCGAGGCGATCCTCGAGGGCAAGTCCGATCTCAACTATTCGGTCGCGATCGAGGTCGTCCCGGCGATCGAGCTGGCTGACTTCAAGAGCTTCAATGTCGAGAAACCGGTGGCGGACGTCACCGACGCCGACGTCGACGAGGCGCTGAAGCGCATTGCCGACCAGAGCCGTCCGTATGAAGCCAAGGCGGAAGGCGCGAAGGCCGAGAAGGGCGACCGCGTTACCGTGGCCTTCAAGGGCACGATTGACGGCGTGGCATTCGATGGCGGCACCGGCGAGGGCATTCAGGTCGTGATCGGCTCCGGCACGTTCATTCCGGGCTTCGAGGACCAACTCATCGGCATCGCGTCGGGCGAGACCCGCACCGTCAAAGCCTCGTTCCCCAAGAACTACGCCGCGCCAAACCTTGCCGGCAAGGATGCGGAGTTCGAGACCACCGCGAGCCTGATCGAAGCGCCGCAGGAATCGAAGGTCGATGAGGAGTTCGCCAAGAACCTCGGCATGGAATCCCTCGACAAGCTGAAGGAGGCGATGCGTGAGCGTCTCGTCGCTGAATTCGCCGGTGCGTCGCGCCAGCGTGTGAAGCGTGTCCTGCTCGACAAGCTCGACGAGACCCACAAGTTCGGTCCGCCGCCCTCGCTGGTCGAGGAAGAGTTCAAGCTGATGTGGAACTCGATCAAGGCCGAGATGGAATCCACCGGCAAGACCTTCGCCGATGAAGACACCACCGAGGAGAAGGCCAAGGCGGAGTACGAGAAGATCGCCGACCGCCGCGTGCGCCTCGGTCTCGTCCTTTCTGAAATTGGCGAGAAGAACAAGATCACCGTCACCGACGACGAAGTCAGCCGTGCCCTGATCGACCGTGCCCGCCAGTCGCCGGGCCGCGAGAAGGAAGTCTGGGACTTCTATCGCAGCAACCCGAACGCGCTGGCCCAGCTTCGCGCGCCGATCTACGAAGACAAGGTTGTCGATTTCATTCTCGAGCTTGCCAACGTGACCGAGAAGAAGGTTACGCGCGACGAACTCGTCAAGGAAATCGAGGACGACAAGACGGCGGTCTGATAAAGGCCGCAAAAAAGATCGGTCATCGCCAGTTATGACTGGCGGTGACCCGCCCGCGAATGGATCACCGCATCGAGCGAAACCGACAGCACCTGTTCGGTCCCGTCCGTGATCTGGCTTTTCACCGTTACAATCGCGTTGTTTCGCTCCGGCCTGTGCCGCAGCGCTGCGATCTCCGCGTGCCCTGTGAGCGTCATGCCCGGGCGCACCGGCCGCAAAAACCGGGATTCGATCCCGGCGCCCGCGACGCCGGCCACCTGCGTCCACATCGCTTCCACAACCAGCCGCTGATAAATCGCAAGCGTCTGCAGTCCGCTGGCGATCAGCCCGCCGAACGGGCCTTTGGCTGCAGCCACAGGGTCCATGTGGGTGGAGAGGGGATCGTACCGTCTGGCGAAGTCGATGATCTCGGCTTCCTCGATCAGATAATCGCGAAAGGCAAAGCGTTGCCCGATCGCAAGGTCTTCGGCGTAAAGCATTCCGATCCGATCCTCATTGCAGCGTCCGTGCGGGACGATAGCAGGTCCGGAATATCCGGCCATGACCTCCGGGGTCATGGCGGAAAATGGCTCAAACCATTAACGATGTGCGCCGAATAAGGCCCCGGAGCCTGCCCGGATCGCTTTTCGCCACAAGCCGAATCGGCTTCAACTGGGCGGACTTTGAGGCCGTTGCGGCCTTTTCCCGCTCTTGTGGCAGGGTTCTCCTGCTATATCTGTAGGGTCCGACCTTTCTGCATCACGAGGCCAACCGTCCGCCGGAACTCTCCACGTCCTCAAGCTGTCCGGCTGCGCCTCAGCTAACCTTCAGGTGATAAATGCGCGATCCCGTTGAAACCTACATGAACCTCGTGCCGATGGTGGTTGAGCAGACCAATCGCGGCGAGAGGGCTTACGACATTTTCTCGCGCCTCCTGAAAGAGCGCATCATTTTCGTCACCGGTCCGGTCGAGGACGGCATGTCGGTGCTGATCGTTGCACAACTCCTGTTCCTCGAAGCCGAGAATCCGAAGAAGGAAATCTCGATGTACATCAACTCGCCGGGCGGCGTGGTGACATCGGGCCTCGCGATCTATGACACCATGCAGTTCATCCGTCCGCCGGTCTCGACCCTGTGCACCGGTCAGGCCGCGTCGATGGGATCGCTGCTGCTCGCCGCCGGCGAAAAGGACATGCGCTTCTCGCTGCCGAATTCGCGCATCATGGTCCATCAGCCGTCGGGCGGCTTCCAGGGGCAGGCGACCGACATCATGCTGCATGCGCAAGAGATCCTGAATCTCAAGAAGCGGCTGAACGAAATCTACGTCAAGCACACCGGCCAGCCTTACAAGGCCATCGAGGACGCGCTGGAGCGCGACAAGTTCCTCACCGCCGAGATGGCCAAGGAATTCGGCCTGGTCGACAAGGTGATCGACAAGCGCCCCGAGGACACCGGCTCCAAGGCCGCCTGATCCTCCATCGCTTCAATCGCAAATCGCAAACGGACGCCCGCGCGGCGTCCGTTTTCTTTTTGTGCGTCACCCATTTGGGGGAGGGGCCGGCTTTTTTCGGTTCCATCCCTGCATGTACTTGACCTCGTGTCGTTCCTTGACGCTAATCAATACAATTGATCCGGGACGATATGGGCCCGTCTATATTGATCTTTATTTTGGACGGCATCCCATTGCGCTCTGGTCACACCGCGTTTCGGTGGCAATGACAATGACCGGGAGCAGGCCATGACGACGGGCGCACGGAGCGGCATCGCCGCAATTTTCGTTTTTCTTTCAGCAGTCGCTACCAGCCCGGAAGCGGTCGCGTTCAATAAGGAAGCGGCTCTCGAGCAATGCCGCGCCTCCGTCGGCAGGCCGGCGTATCAGGCGTGCAGAGGAAGCGGGGGCGATCATGAGAGGTGCTTCGCCAGGGCGCGCGCCGCCGTGCAGCCGTGCGTCAAAGCGAAGATGCCAACGGCGGCGCTGTTCGATGCAGCGAAGGTCTCTGCACCGAAGAAGGAAGACATCGCCGCTGGCGCAGCAGCGTTGGCCAAAGGCAATGTGCCGCTGGTCGCGCCGCCTCGGACGGTATCCGATATCACGGCCATTCTCGACCAGCAGAAGCCGGATCCTGCGAAGATAGCGGACTTGACCGCAACCGCTGACGCTCCGGTGCCTGCCGGATTGAAGGGCAGCGAGCTTGCGGCGTTTCACTACAAGCGCGGGCAAGCGCGAACGCTTCTTGGCCGTAGCGACGAGGCGCTGGCGGACGCCGAACTCGCAGTCACCCATAGCAAGGGAGATGACTACAAGACCGTGGCCAGCCGGCACGAAGATTTCCTGATCCGGCGCCTGCGCGAGAAGGGTGAGCACAAGCGCGCCATGGCGATGTACAACAAGCAGGTCGCCGCCTTCGCCAAACAGGGGAAAGGCCGTCTGTTCAGCCTCAATAACGCGCTCACTGTTCTGGCGCTGCAGTCCGGTGACGTGAATCTCGCCGAATCCTACGTCGCGCGAAACCGCAACCTGATGAACGAGGCGCGGCGTTGGCCGGTGTTTCCGACATACGGGATGGTCTGGCAGGCAACGATGGAAGACGGCATTGGAAGGGTTGCGGAGGCGCGCGGCCGATACGCCGATGCCGAGGCTGCGTATCACAAGTCGGCGGTGTTCTATGCCAATGCGATCCCGACCATGTCGCAATGGGAAAGCAAGCCCGCGGAAGGTGAGATGGAGCGCCTTGTCGACTGGAGCACAGCGTTCGAAGGCCGCGCCAAGGTCAAGCAGGGCCGCGTCGGCGAGGGTGAAGCAGATGTCCGCCGTGCGCTTATCAGCCGTCTCAGCAAGTCGGGGAAATTCCATGCCGATACGGCCGGCATTCTGGCGGTGTTCGTTTATGTGATCCAGGAGCAGGGACGCTACGCCGAGGCCGAACAGCTTCAGCGCGAAGTGGTCGGCATCTACAAGGGACTTGGCTACGGCGACGACTCCAACCAGGTCGTCAACGCCAATGTCTTCCTCGCGCAAATCCTGAACCTCGAACGCAAGTATGACGAGGCGACCAAACTTTATGATCAGGTCGATGTCTGGACTGCGAAATGGGAGCCGGAGCGCCGCGAACGCATCAGTGGTGGGCTTGCCCGTGTTTCGATCATGCTCACGCAAGGCAACTACGACAACGCACTGGAGATCGCGCAGCGCTCCTACGAGCGCGAGAAGGCGCGTTCCGGCGACAAGAGCCTCAATACAGCGGTGACGCGCGGCTATTACGCCGTGACACTGGCGCGCAAGGGCCGGACCGCCGAGGCGCTGCAGGCCTTCAGGGAATCCCTTCCGGTCCTGCAGACCACAGTCGGGGGCAGCGATGACGACAGCGGCTCCACGGCGGCAGCGCGCGAAGGCCGTACGCGGTTCGTCATCGAGGGCTATCTGCGGACGCTTGCGCTCAACCCGGCAGCGGCGCCGCCGAATGTCGCCGAGGAAACCTTTGCCTTCGCGGACCTGCTGCGCGGGCAGGCGGTGCAGCGCGCGCTGCAGGCCTCGTCGGCCCGTGCCTCCACCAGCAATCCTGAACTCGCTAAACTCATGCGTGCCTCGCAGGACACCGAAAAACGGATCGGCGCGGCGGTCGCGACACTGAACAATCTGCTGACGCTGCCGCCAGCCGAACGCGAGGAGAAGGCCCTGAAGACCACGCAGGCGGAAATCGCAGCGCTGCAGGCATCGCGCAATCGGACCATGAGCGAGATTGCGAAGAAGTTTCCGGACTACGGAAATCTGGTGAACCCGCCGCCGCCGAATGCCGGCGATCTGCAAAAACAGCTCCTCGATGACGAGGCGCTGCTCTCGTTCTATTTCGGCCGCTTCGACAGCTTTGTCTGGGTGGTCCGCAAAGGCGCGCCGGTGCAGTTCGCCCGCCTCAAGATGACGCTGGGCGATCTGAACACCACTGTAACCAAGCTGCGCGATGCGCTGGAGCCGAAAGCGGTGATGATCTCGGACATTCCTCCGTTCGATCTGAAACTCGCGTCGCAGCTTTACGACGATCTGCTGCGGCCGCTCGAAAGCGGCTGGAAGCCCGCGAAGAGCCTGGTCGTGGTCACGAACGGCGCGCTCGGCCTGCTGCCGTTGTCATTGCTGCCGACGGCCGCAGCAGCGGAGGTGAAAACCGACGACGATCCGCTGTTTTCAAGCTACCGGACTGTGCCGTGGCTGGCGCGGACCCATGCGGTCACGCTGGTCCCGTCCGCGGCGGCGTTGCAGACCCTGCGCAAGCTGCCCGCGGGCAAGGCCTCCCGACAGGATCTGGTTGCATTCGGCGATCCCTATTTCAACAAGGAGCAGGCCGACGAAGCGGCGAACGCCGACAAGCCGGTTCAGGTTGCCGACGCCGCGAACGCCACGCGCGGCGTGCCGCTCAAGCGGCGCAACAGTCCGCAGCTTGAAGGTGTCGACAGCGCGCAACTCGGTCAGTTGCCGCGGCTGCCGGATACATCCGACGAACTGACGTCCATCGCGCTGGCTTTGCAGGCTGATCCGACCAAGGTGCTCAATCTCGGCAAGGACGCGAACGAGAAGAAGGTCAAGTCGATGGACCTGTCAGGGTTCAAGATCGTCGCCTTCGCCACCCATGGTCTCGTGCCGGGCGAACTGGACGGCCTGACGCAGCCTGCGCTGGCGCTGTCCGCGCCGGGGGTGTCGGATTCCGACGGCGATGGCCTGTTGACCATGGAGGAAATCCTCTCCCTCAAGCTCGACGCCGACTGGGTTGTGCTGTCCGCCTGTAATACGGGCGCAGGGGCAGGCGCGGGTGCCGAAGCTGCGTCCGGTCTTGGCCGCGCCTTCTTCTATGCGGGCACCCGCGCGCTTTTGGTAACGAACTGGTCTGTGCACTCGCAATCGGCCCGCGAACTTGTCACTGACCTGTTCAAGCGGCAGGCCGCCGATCCGAAGCTGACCCGCGGCGAGGCGCTGCGGCAGGCGATGATGGCGCTTGCAAACGGCCCCGGCTATCTCGGCGCGGACGGCAAGACCGAGTTTGCCTACGCGCATCCGCTGTTCTGGGCGCCGTATTCCATCATCGGCGACGGTGGCGGGCGTTAAGGACGCGCAAGGACGAGTCTTTCGGACGGTCCCGCCATGCGGTAGAACAGGGCATTGCGTGGAAGGAGATTTGAGAATGCTACGGTCGCTTTTGACAGCCGCCATCCTGGCAACGGGACTTGCAACCGGATTTACCCTGATCGCCGGTACGCCGGCCGGCGCCGGAACCGTGTTGATTTCCGCGGATGAAGCCAAGCTGCCGCCAGCGAAGGGAGCTGTCGGCGTCGCAACGCGCGGAATTACGCGCGGGCCCAAGGTCGCCTATGTCGGCGGCGCCGCGGATCCGGCGAAATCGCCGATGCGGCTGCAATTGAAGTTCGAGTCCTTCGGCGGCGCCAGAATCGACACGGACTCGCTGAAGGTGACTTACGTCAAGAATCCGTCGGTGGATTTGACGCCCCGCCTCAAGCCCTTCGTCAAGCCGGACGGGATCGACATGCCGGACGCAGAACTGCCGGCGGGCGATCATCTGATCCGCGTCGATGTGAAGGATTCGGATGGCCGAACGGCCAGCACGAGCTTTACTCTCAAAGTCGCGCCCTGAGCGCGGCATGCCGGCCGATTGCCCTTTCTGCGCACAGCCTCTTGTTCCGCAGGTGCTCGTCTGCAGCTCATGCGCGCGCGATGTCACGATCCCGGACACGCTGATCGCCGAGCGGGATGATCTCCTGCGAAAACGCGAGGCGGCTCGCGTGGAACTGGCGCAGGCGAAGGCCGAACTCGAGGCGCTGCGCCGGCGTCAACGTCTCTCATTGCGGCGAAACTGATGGAGTGTCCGTTCTGCGCCGAGAAGGTGAAAGACGAAGCGCTGGTGTGCAAACACTGCTCGCGCGACCTTCGTCTGGTGCGCCCCGTGCTTCGCGAGATCGAAGGCATTGTCGCCGACCTTGAGACCATCCGTCGGGAATTCGACAGCGTCAGCGCGCGTCTGTACCGGCGGCGGCATCCGGTCAGATCGTTCGCCCTTCACAGCATCGCCTACATCCTGATTCCGGCAATCCTGCTTGTTGCGGCGCATGTCATCATCACCATCGTGCTGAACGTGTCGCCGCTCTACCTGCGCATCGCGTCGGTGCTGATTCCGCTGCCATTCGGTGTCGCGATCTACGCCATTCAGAAGGTTGGATGGCGGGGGGCGATCATTGTTGGAGTGGCCACCGCGCTGCTCAGTGTACTCTGCATGCTGACGGTGACGGGGTTGAACGACCATGTTCCGATCCTGCCTGCTTCCTGGATCGAGTGGCGCGAGGTGCTGGAGTATTCGGCGAGCATCGCGCTGGCGTTCCTGACCGGAAACATTCTCGGCATCCTGATTCTGCGGCTGGTCGCCAGTTCGCTGTCACAGGGCGACAAGCCGAATGCGGCCGCCTATCGGGTGGCGAAACTGCTCGGTCCCTATGTCGGTGACGACGAACTCCGTCGCCGGGCCCGGATCATCCAGGATCTGATGAAGACAATGGGCCCACTGCTCGGCATCTTGTCTACAGCCGCCGGGTCCATCTATGCGGGCCTCAAGGGAATTCTCGGGACATAACTGCCCCGCATCCGATACCTGCCGAGTTCCGCAGGTCAAAACCCCGTGTCATTCCCGCAACGCTGCAATGAATTCGGTGTCTGGATTGCCTGAAAACGCGCAAAATTGGGCCAAGATCACGGAGTTGAGTGGTTGGGCGATTAGCGAATTCTTGATAGTCGGGTGTCACCATGATTGGCTAGGGACCGTGGATCGGGATTCGATTGAGCCCTGATTCGGGCGGTATCTAAGATTACGGGTCTTTTTTGGTACGGTTCTTGCTCCTATCTACACACTGTTCCGGTGTGTGCCGGGATGGGGCGACCCCTTAAGAGATCGAGCGGCGGACGGAGACAGGAATGAGCAAGGTCGGTACGAGCGATTCAAAGAACACCCTCTATTGCTCGTTCTGCGGGAAGAGCCAGCACGAGGTCCGCAAACTGATTGCCGGACCGACTGTCTTCATCTGCGATGAATGCGTCGAATTGTGCATGGACATCATCCGTGAGGAGAACAAGTCCTCGCTGGTGAAGTCGCGCGACGGCATTCCGACGCCGAAGGAAATCTGCAAGGTTCTGGACGACTACGTGATCGGTCAGCAGCACGCCAAGAAGGTGCTCTCGGTCGCGGTCCACAACCACTACAAGCGCCTCAACCACCAGACCAAGCACAATGACGTTGAGCTTGCGAAGTCGAACATCCTGCTCATCGGTCCGACCGGTTCGGGCAAGACGCTGCTCGCGCAGACGCTCGCCCGCATCCTCGACGTGCCGTTCACCATGGCTGACGCGACGACGCTCACTGAGGCCGGTTACGTCGGCGAGGACGTCGAGAACATCATTCTGAAGCTGCTGCAGGCCGCCGACTACAACGTCGAGCGCGCGCAGCGCGGCATTGTCTACATCGACGAAATCGACAAGATTTCGCGCAAGTCCGACAACCCGTCCATCACCCGCGACGTGTCGGGCGAGGGCGTGCAGCAGGCGCTGCTGAAGATCATGGAAGGCACCGTGGCTTCCGTGCCGCCGCAGGGCGGCCGCAAGCATCCGCAGCAGGAATTCCTGCAGGTGGACACGACCAACATCCTCTTCATCTGCGGCGGTGCGTTCTCCGGCCTTGAGAAGATTATCTCGGGCCGTGGCCGCACCACCTCGATCGGCTTCGCCGCGCAGGTGCTCGCACCGGAAGACCGCCGCACCGGCGAAATCTTCCGCGAGGTCGAGCCGGAGGATCTGCTCAAGTACGGCCTGATCCCGGAATTCGTCGGCCGTCTGCCCGTCGTGGCGACGCTCGAAGATCTGGATGAGACCTCGCTCAAAAAGATCCTGGTCGAGCCGAAGAACGCTTTGGTGAAGCAGTACCAGCGGCTGTTCGAGATGGAGAATATCGAACTGACCTTCGCCGACGAGGCGCTTGGCGCGGTGGCCCGCAAGGCCATCGAGCGCAAGACCGGCGCGCGCGGATTGCGGTCAATCCTCGAAAGCATTCTGCTCGAGACCATGTTCGATCTTCCGGGCCTCGAAGGTGTCGAGGAAGTGGTTATCTCGCGCGAGGTGGTCGAGGCGACAGCGCGTCCGCTCTACATCTATGCGGACCGGACCGACCGGGCGGCGGAGACCAGCGCCAGCGCCTGAGTTCGCCTGCGGACCGTACGCGATTTTTGAATTGGAACCGGCTGCCGATGACCTCGGCAGCCGTTTTCTTGTCGGCTGCTACATTAGAATAATCCCGGATTCACAGGGGTTTTTCGCTCCCTTGACACCCCCCTGCGGCATAGCCACCTAATGGTGTGCTGCGAAAGGAAAGTCTTCCGAGTCGCGGCACAAGACCCGGGCAGGGAGAGGCCGTCCACCACGGTCGCTGGCTCAAGAGAGTTCTTCTTTACCCGGTACACAAGGCACCTTGTGGCAGTCGCGTCCGATCGGCGGATTGCGTGCAAGGGGGCGCAACAAAAGGATGATGGGCATGACAACTGCCTCAAAGCCTCGGCCAAATATCGTTCACGGCGAAAGCCACTCCTACCCGGTGCTGCCGCTTCGCGACATCGTCGTCTTCCCGCATATGATTGTGCCGCTGTTCGTCGGCCGCGAGAAGTCGATCAAGGCGCTTGAAGAGGTGATGAAGAACGACGCGCTGATTTTCCTCGCGACGCAGAAGAATGCGTCCGACGATGATCCGGCGCCTGACTCCATTTACGAGATCGGTACACTCGCCAGTGTGCTGCAGCTCCTGAAACTTCCCGACGGCACCGTGAAGGTGCTGGTGGAAGGTCTTGAGCGCGGCAAGGCCGGCAAGTACACCGACCGCGCCGAATTCTATGAAGCCAGCGTGACGGCTCTTGCCGATCTCGATGCTACGAGCGTCGAGGCGGAAGCGCTGTCGCGTTCGGTCGTTTCCGACTTTGAGAGCTATGTGAAGCTGAACAAGAAGATTTCCGCCGAGGTGGTGGGCGTTGTTCAGCAGATTACGGATTTCGCCAAGCTGGCGGATACTGTGGCGTCGCATCTCGCTGTCAAGATTTCCGACCGCCAGACCATCCTGGAAACGCTGTCCGTCTCCCAGCGCCTTGAGAAGGTGATGGGCCTGATGGAGAGCGAGATCTCGGTGCTGCAGGTCGAGAAGAAGATCCGTTCGCGCGTCAAGCGCCAGATGGAGAAGACCCAGCGCGAGTATTACCTTAACGAGCAGATGAAGGCGATCCAGAAGGAACTCGGCGACGACGAAGGCCGCGATGAGCTGGCTGATCTCGAAGAGAAGATCAACAAGACCAAGCTCTCGAAGGAAGCCCGCGAGAAGGCGCAGCACGAACTCAAGAAGCTGCGGCAGATGTCTCCGATGTCCGCCGAGGCGACGGTCGTGCGCAACTATCTCGACTGGCTGCTGTCGATTCCGTGGGGCAAGAAGTCCAAGGTCAAGAAGGACCTCGTTGCCGCGCAGGAAGTGCTCGACAGCGATCACTACGGGCTTGAGAAGGTCAAGGACCGCATCGTCGAGTATCTCGCCGTGCAGTCCCGCGCCAACAAGCTGACCGGACCAATCCTGTGCCTTGTCGGCCCTCCAGGCGTCGGCAAGACCTCGCTTGGCAAGTCGATCGCGAAGGCGACCGGACGCGAGTTCGTGCGCGTGTCGCTGGGTGGCGTGCGGGATGAAGCGGAAATCCGCGGACACCGCCGCACCTATATCGGCTCGATGCCCGGCAAGATCATCCAGTCGATGCGGAAGGCGAAGACCTCGAACCCGCTGTTCCTGCTGGACGAGATCGACAAGATGGGCGCGGACTTCCGCGGCGATCCGTCGTCGGCCTTGCTTGAGGTTCTCGACCCCGAGCAGAACCAGACGTTCAACGATCACTATCTGGAAGTCGATTACGACCTTTCCAACGTGATGTTCATCACGACCGCGAATACGCTCAATATTCCCGGCCCGCTGATGGACCGCATGGAGATCATCCGGATCGCCGGCTACACCGAGAACGAGAAGGTTGAGATCGCCCGCAAGCATCTCATCCCGAATGCGATCGCCAAGCACGGCCTGAATCCTAAGGAATGGTCGATCGACGACGAGGCGCTGCAGTTCCTGATCCGCCGCTACACCCGCGAAGCGGGCGTGCGTAACCTCGAGCGCGAGATTTCGACACTGGCCCGCAAGGGTGTGAAGGATCTCATGATCTCGAAGAAGAAGACGGTGAAGGTGACCGCGGCCGTGGTCGAGGAATATCTCGGCGTGCCGAAGTTCCGCTACGGCTCCATCGAGACCGACGATCAGGTCGGTGTCGTGACGGGTCTAGCGTGGACCGAGGTGGGCGGCGAGTTGCTGACCATTGAAAGCGTCATGATGCCCGGCAAGGGCCGCATGACGGTGACCGGCAACCTGCGCGATGTGATGAAGGAGTCGATCTCGGCTGCTGCGTCCTACGTCCGCTCGCGCGCCATCACCTACGGCATCGAGCCGCCGCTGTTCGACCGCCGCGACATCCACGTGCACGTGCCGGAAGGCGCGACGCCCAAGGATGGTCCGTCGGCCGGTGTTGCGATGACGACCTCCATCGTCTCGGTGCTGACCGGCATCCCGATCCGGCACGATGTCGCCATGACCGGCGAGATCACGCTGCGGGGCAGGGTGCTGCCGATCGGCGGTCTGAAGGAGAAGCTGCTTGCGGCCGCGCGTGGCGGCATCAAGACGGTCTTCATTCCGGAAGACAACGCCAAGGACCTGACGGAGATTTCCGACGCTATCAAGGGCGGGCTGGAGATCATCCCGGTCTCGCGGATGGACGAGGTGTTGGCCAAGGCCTTGGTGCGTGTTCCGACTCCCATCGTGTGGGAAGAGGACACCAAGGTGCTTGCCAAGCCCGACGCGGACGAGGCCGCTGGTGGCCTGACCGCGCACTGAGCGAATGACCTGATGACAAGGAAACGGCGCCCGTGGGGCGCCGTTTTCGTTTGGGTCATGTCGCGGATGATCTTGCTGTGGCGGGATTGCGAAGCGCGGTCCGTCCGCATTCCAGTATGGTCGATGAAAGCGCGGCGGAGTTATCAGTCCAGGTTCTTTTCAATGCGCCTGAGTAACGAGTTGTTGGCTGTGGTCAGCACCACGTTGAACCCTGTGACGCTGCCGCCGGTCGGCCAGACCGCCAGCGTCACCGTTCTGTGCCGGTCGCCGGGGCGATAGTAATGACGGTGGCTCTCCGCCGGCAGCAGACGGCTCTCCGGGGACACGGGATCGGTGTAGCTTGTGCCGGCTGTGAGCCAGCCCTGCGCGTGGAGATGCTTTTCAAAATGCGCGAAGACGTCATCGCGCGTGTGCCAGCCCTGCATCTCAGGATAGCCTGTGCCGACACGGCGATGCACGAAGATCACGCCGGCGGAATCGGCATAGGCCAGTTCGGTGCGGTGATCCTCCCACCAGAAATAGCGGGTCGCATTTGGTGTGACCGGAACATCGGCCGCAAGATAGCCGGGCTTGAGCAGCCAGATGGCGATATTGGTGGCGGCAAGAAGCGAAAGGGCGACGATGAGCCGCGTTTTCATGAGCTTGTTCCGGGACAGGACGTTCCGGCTTTTGACGCCGGATCGCGGCAAAAGGTTCAGTTTTCATCGCGCCAATGGCTTGCGCCCACGGCCGTGGCAGGGCACATACGGGGCTGGACGGGCGGCTAGCTCAGCTGGTTAGAGCATCTCGTTTACACCGAGAGGGTCGGGAGTTCGAATCTCTCGCCGCCTACCACCGTCACGCCGCCGCCATTTTGGCTGCCTATTCATCGCGACCGCCGATCAGAGTCCCATCGCCCAAAGGCGGGAGTGTCCGATGAAGTATTTCCTGTGCCGCTTCGTTCCTCCGGGACCGGATTTCCTCAAGACCATGACGCCCGAGCAGAAGCAGCTCATGAAGGCGCATGGCGAGTTCCTGCAGGCCATGCTGGAGCAGGGCGGCGTTGTCGCGCACGGCCCGGTGGCCGATCCCGCCGGCGGCTGGGGAATGTCGCTGTTTCAGATGGCGGATAATGAAAGCGCGGACGATGTCCGCGCCATCGTTGCCGAAGACCCGATGATCAAGGCCAACATCGGCGCACGATACGAGGTGCTGCCGATGCTGCAACTCAGGATGCGGCAGTAAGCTCGAGTCTATTTCTTCATCAGCACGAACTGTGATTGCGTCAGCCGGCATGGCTTGCCGCTCGCGCAGTCGGCGAGGGGCAGCAGCTTTGCTGCGCGGACAAGATGTTCCTTGGTGTCCTCGGAGCGATTCGGCGTCAGTACGCTCATCGCGGTGCGCAGCGAATCCGCGATCTCGTCGTTCGCCTTCGCGTCGTCCCTGTCGGTGAGCATAACAATGTCGATGATGTCGTGATTGCGGGCGTCGATGTCGACGAATACGAGGCCAATCGGCAGCGGTCCGAGCGCGACCTTATCGAACTTGCAGGTCCATGCGTTCTGGCACATGGAGAGCAGGCGGCGGCCCTGCGGCTTCCACAGGCAGTCCGGTTTTGCGTTGGCGCGCACGAGACAGACCGCGATATCCGGCGCGGCATTGAGATTGATCTTCGAGTTGCCGAGCCGGGGCACGCCATCCCATGGGCTGCCGTTGGCCTTGGTGGAATCGGCAGTCACCGTGATGTCGAAGCGCTGCTCCTGCGCCTGCGCTGCCGGCAAGATGGCAAGCGCAAGAGCGAAAGCTGCGACGAGGCGGTTCAAGGTACGGATCATGCTTTTTCTTCCCAGATCGCTGCAAGGTTCACGATGGTGCGCACCGCAGCCTCCATGTCGCGGACGCTGATCCACTCGAGGCGCGAGTGGAATGCGTGTTCGCCGGCAAAGATATTGGGGCAGGGCAATCCCATGAAGGACAGGCGTGAGCCGTCGGTGCCGCCGCGAATGCTGCTCAACACGGGCTGAAGACCCGCGCGGCCGATGGCTTCGAGCGCGTATTCGACCACCTCGGGATGGCGGTCGAGCACGTCCTTCATGTTGCGATACTGCTGTTTCACCTCGAACGTGTAGGTCGAGTGCGGAAAGTCCTTGATCACGTCGCGCACGATGTCTTCCAGCAGGCTTTCCTTGTAATGCAGTCCCTGCTCGGTGAAGTCGCGCACGATCAGTGACAGCGTCGCGCTGTCGAGGCCGCCTTCGAGGCCGACCGGATGGAGAAAGCCCTCGCGGCCTTCGGTGGTTTCCGGCGCGAGGTCCTTCGGCAGCCGGTCCACGATGCGGCACGCAATCTTAAGGGCATGCTCCATCTTGCCCTTGGCGAAGCCGGGATGAATGCTGACCCCCTGGATGGTGATGGTGACGCCATCCGCAGAGAACGTCTCATCTTCGAGATGGCCCGCGCTCTCGCCGTCGACGGTGTAGCCGAACGCCGCGCCGAGCTTCTTCAGGTCCACTTTGTCCGCGCCGCGTCCGATTTCCTCGTCCGGCGTGAACAGGATTTTGATCGCGCCGTGCCTGATCTGCGGATTGGCGAGCAGGATTTGCGCTGCATCCATGATCTCGGCGACGCCCGCCTTGTTGTCCGCGCCGAGCAGCGTGGTGCCGTCAGTGGTGACGATGTCGCTGCCGATCTGTTCGGCCAGTGCCGGATTGTCAGCGGCGCGGATCACCTGCGTCGGATCAGCAGGGAGCACGATGTCGCCGCCGCGATAGTTTTTCACGATCTGCGGTTTGACATTCTTGCCGGTGCAATCCGGCGAGGTGTCCATGTGCGAGCACAAGCAGATCACCGGGACAGTCTTGTCCGTGTTCGCCGGGATGGTCGCATAAACATAGCCGTGCTCGTCCATATGCGCGTCGGTAAGGCCGAGATCGCGCAACTCCTGGGCGAGCAGGCGGCCGAGGTCTTTCTGCTTTTCGGTGGAGGGGCAGGTGGGCGACGAGGCGTCGGACTGGGTGTCGATGCGCACGTAACGCAGGAAGCGTTCGAGGACAGTGTGGGAGAATTGAAGGGGCAAGACGGCAGCTCCAGTTTGGATCGTCATACGCGGGCTTGACCCGCGTATCCATCACACTTCGCAGAATCATTTCTTGAGAGATGGATTGCCGGGTCAAGCCCGCCAATGACGATCAGTTGATGGCGGTGGAACGTCACCCACTTGCCTCAAAACAAAACGCCACCCGGCAGAGCAGGGTGGCGTTTTGGCAGTCACGCCGGAAAGGGCCGGTATCAGACGGCTTCCTTCAATTCCTTGGCGGCGCGGAAGGCGACCTTCTTGCTGGCCTTGATCTGGATCGCTTCGCCGGTGGCGGGGTTGCGGCCCATGCGGGCGGCGCGCTTGCGCACCTGAAGGATGCCGAGGCCGACAATGCGGATGCGCTCGCCCTTCTTGAGGTGCTTGGTGATCTTGGTGACGAGGTCGGTGAGAATCGCTTCGGCGGTCTTCTTCGACAGTTCGTGTTCTTCGGCCAGAGCCGCGGCAAGGTGCTTGAGGGTGATGGTCGCTGGGGTCGCTGCTTTCTTAGCCATTTTTGGCCTCCTCATAGGTCGCAGTGTGAAGAACTTCCGATAAATCAGGGCTTATTTGATTCGGAGCCGGTCTGCACACGAGTTTTGCCCGTAAATAGCGCCTTTTTTGAATCGACAAGCCGGAAAGGGCTATTTTTAAAGGAGGATTCGTGACCCTGCCGCGTGCAGCGCGGAAGGAGTGTGCGCGCAAAGCCAAGCTATCCTCATATCATGGAAATGAGGGCGATTGTCGCAACTAATTGTTTCTAAGGGAAAATCTGGCGCGAGAGACGGGGCTCGAACCCGCGACCTCCGGCGTGACAGGCCGGCGCTCTAACCAACTGAGCTACTCCCGCAAGACCGCGAACGATCCGCAGGTGGTGGGACTTAAAGGGGGGGGCTTACCAAGTCAAGGTGTGGCGTCGCCTCTTTCTGTTTGTTCGCCATTTCGGAAATCGTTCGGCTTCATGTAGGAACGCTGCATAGGGCGGATAGCCGGGATCAGCGGCGATATCGGTGTCAAATCCGCACCACCCAAGGAGCGCCCACATGTCCGCCAATAATCCCGGAACCAACCGTAAATACCGACTGGCCGTGATTCCCGGAGACGGAATCGGCAAGGAGGTCGTGCCGGAAGGCGTGCGGGTGCTGGAGGCTGCGGCCAAGAAGTTCAATTTCGAGCTGGAGCTGGACGATTTCGACTTCGCCTCCTGCGACTACTACCAGAAGCACGGCAAGATGATGCCGGACGACTGGAAGGCCCAGATCGGCAGCCATGATGCGATTTTCTTCGGCGCGGTGGGCATGCCCTCGATTCTGCCGGACCACATTTCCCTGTGGGGATCGCTGATCCAGTTTCGCCGCGAGTTCGATCAGTATGTAAACCTGCGCCCCGTTCGCTTGATGCCCGGCGTGACCTCACCGCTGGCGGGCCGCAAGCCCGGCGACATCGACTTCTTTGTCGTGCGCGAAAACACCGAGGGCGAGTATTCGTCCATCGGCGGGCGCATGTTTCCGAATACCGACCGCGAGGTGGTGATCCAGGAAACCGTCATGTCGCGCACCGGCGTCGACCGGATCCTGAAGTTCGCCTTCGAGCTTGCGCAAAGCCGCCCCAGGAAGCACCTGACCTCGGCCACGAAATCCAACGGCATCTCGATCACCATGCCGTACTGGGACGAGCGCGTGGAGGAGACGGCGAAGGCCTATCCGGGCGTGAAGTGGGACAAGTATCATATTGATATTCTGGCCGCGAACTTTGTCCTGCATCCGGACTGGTTCGATGTGGTGGTCGGCTCCAACCTGTTCGGGGACATCCTGTCGGACCTCGGCCCGGCCTGCACCGGCACCATCGGCATCGCGCCTTCGGGCAGCCTCAATCCGGAACGCAAGTTTCCCTCGCTGTTCGAGCCGGTTCACGGCTCCGCACCGGACATCGCCGGGAAGGGGATTGCCAATCCGGTAGGCCAGATCTGGTCGGCGGCGATGATGCTGGACCATCTGGGCGAGCCCGAAGCCGGCAAGGCCATTGTGACGGCTATTGAGACCGTGCTGGCCGATCAAAAGCTGCGGACCCGGGACCTCGGCGGCGAGGCCAATACGGTTGAGTGCGGCAAGGAAATCGCGCGTCTGCTGGCCTGACGGAGGCTTGTGACAGGGCGTGATGGCCGGTTCGGCCGGTTGAAACGTGGGCACGATCCGGGCCTTTGCGGACGGGCGCTGTGTTTGCGCAGGAAGGCCCCAAGGGAGCGCTCCCGCGGGGTTCGCATGGCGCTATGCTGAATTTGACGAAATCCCGAGCAATAAAAATAGCTTGTCTTGCCCTGCGTGTTGCGCTGCGCTATCCCTCAGAACCATTCCAATGTTCCGCGAATCCCCGGAACAAAGCCGACAGCATAAGGGTCGCCGATGGGCGGAATTCTGCAGAACTATCTGCCACTTGTGGTGTTTATTGGTGTCGCGACCGTGATCGGTCTCGCGCTGCTGATCGCACCTTTCATCGTCGCCTATCAGCAGCCCGATCCGGAAAAGCTGTCCGCCTACGAGTGCGGCTTCAACGCTTTCGACGATGCGCGCATGAAATTTGACGTCCGGTTTTATCTGGTCGCCATTCTTTTCATCATCTTCGATCTGGAAGTCGCCTTCCTGTTTCCGTGGGCTGTGGCTTTCGGCAAGCTGGGCCTTGCCGGGTTCTGGTCGATGATGGTGTTTCTGGGCGTGCTGACCATCGGCTTCGCCTATGAATGGAAGAAGGGAGCGCTGGAATGGGATTGAGCCCGAACACGGCGCCTTCGATCATGCAGCCCGCGGTTTCGCAGCCCGCGACGGGCATTATCGACCCGCGCACCGGCCAACCGGTCGGCGCGGACGACAAGTATTTCCTCGAGATCAACAGCGAACTGTCCGACAAGGGCTTCTTCGTTGCGGCGGCCGATGACCTGATCACCTGGGCGCGCACCGGCTCGCTGATGTGGATGACCTTCGGCCTCGCATGCTGCGCGGTCGAGATGATGCAGGTGTCGATGCCGCGCTATGACGTCGAGCGCTTCGGCTTCGCGCCGCGCGCCTCGCCGCGCCAGTCGGACGTGATGATCGTCGCCGGCACGCTGACCAACAAGATGGCACCCGCGCTGCGTAAGGTCTACGACCAGATGCCGGAGCCGCGCTACGTGATCTCGATGGGATCGTGCGCCAACGGCGGCGGCTACTATCACTATTCCTACTCGGTGGTGCGCGGCTGCGACCGCATCGTGCCTGTCGATATCTATGTTCCGGGCTGTCCTCCGACGGCGGAAGCGCTGCTCTACGGCGTGCTGCTGCTACAGAAGAAGATCCGGCGCACCGGCACGATTGAACGGTAAGCACACATGGACGACGCGAAACTCAACGCACTTGGTGAGACGATCGTGGCCGCGCTGCCCGGCGCGGCGCTTGGCCATTCGGTGTCGTTCAACCAGCTTGCGATCTCGGTCGATCTGTCGAAGATCGTCGAGATCGTACGCATGCTGAAGACCGATCCGCGCTTCCGCTTCGTGAACGTCACCGACGTTACCGCGGTGGATTATCCCGGCCGCGAGAACCGTTTCGACGTCGTCTACCACTTCATGTCACCGGTGCTGAATACGCGCATTCGCCTCTCCGGCGAGGCCAACGAGACGACGCAAGTGCCGTCGATCATCGGCGTGTTTCCGGGCGCGGACTGGTTCGAGCGCGAGACCTACGATCTCTATGGCGTGATCTTCGTCGGTCATCCGGATATGCGCCGTCTGCTCACCGACTACGGTTTCGACGGTCATCCGCTGCGCAAGGATTTCCCGCTGACGGGCTTTGTCGAGGTGCGTTACGACGACGCCGAGAAGCGCGTTGTGTACGAGCCGGTCCGGCTCAATCAGGAATTCCGCAAGTTCGATTTCCTCTCGCCATGGGAAGGCGCCGATTACGCGCTGCCCGGCGACGAGAAGAAAAGCGAGTAGTGAGTAGCGAATAGCGAATGGAAAGATTCACGAAACAACAGGAGGGTGCGCGATAGAGATCAGTTCATACCGAGACCTCAAAGTCTGGCAGAAGGCCATGGCGGTTGCCGAGCAGGTGTATCGTCTGACTGTTCGCTTTCCAAAGGATGAGGTCTATGGGATGACCAGCCAAATTCGCCGGGCGGCTGTATCGGTGGCGGCTAATGTCGCTGAAGGTCACGGCCGCGAACACAGCGGATCGTTCGTTCAATTCCTTCGTGTTGCACAAGGATCGTTGAAGGAGCTCGAAACGCATCTGTTGCTGGCGCTGCGTGTGGATCTGGCACCTCCAGCGGAGGTGGAGCCGATCTTGGTGCAGTGTGAGGAGCTCGGCAAAATGTTAAGGTCACTGATCCGGTCAATTCAGCGCAAGCAGGCCAATGAATAGGTTCCTTACCAACTATTCGCTATTCGCCACTCGCTATTCGCACCCGATTGCGGAGCAAGCGCGATGAGCGAGGTACTCAACGCCGAACAGACCGGCATGCGCAACTTCACCATTAACTTCGGCCCGCAGCATCCGGCGGCGCACGGCGTGCTGCGCCTTGTGCTGGAGCTGGATGGCGAAGTGGTCGAGCGCGTGGACCCTCACATTGGTCTGCTTCATCGCGGCACCGAAAAGCTGATCGAGCAGAAGACCTATCTGCAGGCGATTCCTTACTTCGACCGGCTCGATTACGTCGCGCCGATGAATCAGGAGCATGCATTTTGCCTGGCCGCGGAAAAGCTGCTCGGCATTCAGGTGCCGCGCCGGGGCCAATTGATCCGCGTGCTTTATTGCGAAATCGGCCGCATCCTGTCGCATCTTCTCAACGTCACTACGCAGGCAATGGACGTTGGTGCTCTGACGCCGCCGCTCTGGGGGTTTGAAGAGCGCGAAAAGCTGATGGTGTTCTACGAGCGCGCCTCCGGCTCGCGCATGCACGCGGCGTTCTTCCGCGTCGGCGGCGTGCACCAGGACCTGCCGCCCGCGCTGATCAACGACATCGAGGCGTGGTGCGATCCGTTTCTCAAGGTGGTGGACGATCTCGAAACGCTTCTCACCGACAACCGCATCTTCAAGCAGCGCAACGTCGATATCGGCGTGGTGACGCTGGAGCAGGCGTGGGAATGGGGATTCTCCGGAGTGATGGTACGCGGCTCGGGTGCTGCGTGGGATTTGCGCAAGTCGCAGCCTTACGAGTGCTACGACGAAATGGATTTCGATATTCCGATCGGCAGGAACGGCGACTGCTACGATCGTTACTGCATCCGAATGGAAGAGATGCGCCAGTCTGTGCGCATCATGAAGCAGTGTATCGAGAAGCTGCGCGCGCCCGAAGGGCAGGGCGCGGTTGTCGTCGATGACAACAAGATCGCGCCACCCCGCCGCAGCGAGATGAAGCGCTCGATGGAAGCGCTGATCCATCACTTCAAGCTCTACACCGAAGGCGTCCACGTTCCGGCCGGCGAAGTCTATGCCGCGGTGGAAGCGCCCAAGGGTGAATTCGGCGTGTTCCTTGTCGCCGATGGCACCAATAAGCCTTACAAGTGCAAGATCCGCGCGCCGGGCTTCGCGCATCTTCAGGCGATGGACTTCATCTGCAGGGGACATCTGCTCGCCGACGTCTCCGCCATTCTCGGTTCGCTCGATATCGTGTTCGGCGAGGTAGACCGCTGATGGCGCAGCAGCCGATCATCTTTGACCGCACCACCGGTGAGATGACCGGTGCGTCTCCCTGGGAGCGCACCATTGGCTTCGCGCTGCTCGCAGGCTCGAAGGTCGGCGCCTACATGTCCCATCGCGGCTACAACAGCGCCGCCAATCTTCTGAAGGCGTTGTTTCTGTCCGAGCGCGACATCAATGTCATGCTCAACCCCGATGCGGCGTTCTCGTTTCCCTATGGTGACGGTTACTGGAGCAAGCTGCTCAACCGCACTTTCAAGTATGAGGACGAGCTTGAGCTGTTTCTGCTCGACTCCAGGGACGTCAATTACACGCTGATCGATTGCGGCGCGAACTACGGCTACTGGTCGGTGATGGTGTCCAGCCAGCGGTTCGGCGCGCGTCCGTCGATTGCGATGGAGCCCTCATCTCGGAATTATCCGCGCCTTGCGCACAACGCGAAGATCAACGGCGGCCGGTTCGAGGCGATCAACGCGGCCATCGGCGCGGCGCGGGGCACCGCGCGGCTGTCGGGCAACCGTCATGAGGCTTTCAGCATCGCAGGCGCGCCGGAGGCCGGTGGCGAGGAAGTGCCGGTGCTGGCGCTCGATAACCTGATCGAGGACGGCAAGATTCCCGCGCAGGGCCGCTACATCATCAAGCTCGACGTCGAAGGCGTCGAGATCGACGCCATGAAGGGCGGCAAGCGCATTCTGGAAACGGATTCGGTCGTGGTCTGCGAGGAACACGGCAACGATCCGACCCACAGCGTCTCGCGCTACATCCTCGAACAGACGCCGATGAAAGCGATCATTCACGATCCGGCAACGGACCGGTTCGAGGAACTGACCAAGCTCTCGACACTCGACCGCATTAAAGTGGCTTCGCATGTTGGCTACAACGTGTTCGCAACGTCGAGCGCGTTTTGGGAACAGCGCATCTACAGCATGAATTCTGGCAACGCGCGCCGCGCCATGACGACGTGAGGCAAGTGGCGCAATGAAAGACCGAAAGATTTAACGATGGCCGTTCGCCGTTTGGCCCCGAAAGAAGTGCAGCCCGCCAGCTTCGCGTTCACCGCGGAGAATCTGGAATGGGCGAAAGCGCAGATCGCGAAATATCCGCCCGGCCGTCAGGCCTCGGCGGTGATCCCGATCCTGTGGCGCGTGCAGGAACAGCATGAAGGCTGGGTGTCCGAAGTCGCGATCCGCGCGGTCGCGGACCTGCTCGATATGCCCTATATCCGCGTGCTCGAAATCGCGACCTTCTACACAATGTTCCAGCTCGAACCGGTGGGCAAGAAGGCCCACGTCCAGGTGTGCGGCACCACGCCGTGCATGCTGCGCGGCTCGAAAGACCTGATCGAGGTTTGCAAGAGCCGCATCCACCATGATCCGTTCCATGTTTCGCCTGATGGCAATTTTTCGTGGGAAGAGGTCGAATGCCTCGGCGCCTGCGTTAACGCGCCGATGGTGATGATCTGGAAGGATACCTACGAGGACCTGACGCCCGAAAGCCTGAACAAGGTTCTCGACGGTTTCGCGTCGGGCAATCCGCCGAAGCCCGGTCCGCAGATCGACCGTCAGTTTGCCGCGCCGGCAAGCGGTTTCACCTCGCTGACGTCCGATGCGCAGAATGACAACAAGAGCGGCGCACCGGCTCCGGACAGGCCAGCGCTGACAGATACCGAGCCGAAGAAGGCGAGCGAGTCCGCAAACGTGCAGGAACGCCCGTCACCGAAGCCGCCGATGGGCGACGCCACCGCAACCAAGCCGCCAAAGGGGGCTTCATGAGCGCGGACCTGATCAAGCACATGGCGTTTCATGCCGCCTGCGCGGCGGTGTTCATCTTTGTGCTGAACTTCTACATCCTGAAAACCGAGCTTCAGTCTGCCGTGTTCTGGGCCATCGGCTTCGGTGTCATGGCAGCGGGTCTCGCGTATCAGCAATCCAAGCGTTCGGGGTCTTAAGGTAGCGATCATGCTCGACGACAAGGACCGCATCTTCCGCAATCTCTATGGCCAGGACGACTGGGGCCTGAAAGGCGCCCGCGCGCGCGGCGCATGGGATGGCACCAAGGCGATTATCGACAAGGGCCGTGACTGGATCGTCAATGAGATGAAAGCGTCCGGCCTGCGCGGGCGCGGCGGCGCGGGCTTCCCGACCGGCATGAAGTGGTCTTTCATGCCCAAGGACAATGCCGACGGCCGTCCGAGCTATCTTGTCGTGAATGCCGACGAGTCTGAGCCGGGTACCTGCAAGGACCGCGAGATCATGCGGCACGATCCGCACCTTCTGATCGAAGGTTGCTTGATCGCCAGCTCCGCCATGGGCGCGCATGTCTGTTACATCTATGTGCGCGGCGAATTCATCCGCGAGCGTGAGCATCTGCAGGCGGCGGTCGATCAGGCCTATGAGGCCAAGCTGATCGGCAAGGACAACATCCACGGCTATCCGTTCGATCTCTATATTCACCACGGCGCAGGTGCCTACATCTGCGGTGAGGAAACCGCGCTGCTGGAAAGCCTTGAAGGCAAGAAGGGCCAGCCGCGCCTGAAGCCGCCATTCCCCGCGAATGTCGGTCTCTATGGCTGTCCGACCACGGTGAATAACGTGGAATCCATCGCGGTTGCGCCGGATATCCTGCGCCGTGGTGCGGCTTGGTTCGCGGGCATCGGCCGCGCCAACAATGTCGGCACCAAGCTGTATGGCATCTCCGGTCATGTGAACACGCCGTGCGTTGTTGAAGATGCAATGGGCGTGACCTTCCGCGAACTGATCGAGAAACACGGCGGCGGCATTCGCGGCGGCTGGGACAATCTGCTGGCGATTATTCCCGGCGGCGCATCGTGCCCGCTGATCCCGGCGGCGGATTGTCAGGATCTGATCATGGATTTCGACGGCACCCGCGCGGTGAAGTCGAGCTTCGGCACCGCCGGCATGATCGTGATGGACAAATCGACCGACATTATCGCGGCCATCGCGCGCATTTCCTATTTTTTCAAGCATGAGAGCTGCGGCCAGTGCACGCCGTGCCGCGAAGGCACCGGCTGGATGTGGCGCGTGCTGTCGCGCATGGTCGAGGGCCGCGCCCACAAGCGCGAGATCGACATGCTGCTCGAAGTCACCAAGCAGGTCGAAGGCCACACCATCTGCGCGCTCGGCGACGCGGCGGCATGGCCGATTCAGGGCCTGATCCGTGCTTTCCGTCCGGAGATCGAGCGGCGCATCGACGATTTCACCCGCAAGGCCACCTTGGACGATCAGGGCGTCCTCGACCCGTTCCATATGGTCGCGGCGGAGTAAGACGATGACCAAGATTCTGATCGACGGCAAAGAGATCGACGTTCCGGCCGAATACACGCTGCTTCAGGCGTGCGAAGCGGCGGGCGCTGAAATTCCGCGCTTCTGCTATCACGAGCGTCTCTCCATCGCCGGCAATTGCCGCATGTGTCTCGTTGAAGTCGCGGGCTCGCCGAAGCCGGTCGCAAGCTGCGCGTGGGGCGTGCGCGATTGCCGTCCGGGTCCGAACGGCGAATTGCCGTCGGTGAAGACCAGGTCGCCGATGGTGAAGAAGGCACGCGAAGGCGTGATGGAATTCCTTCTGATCAACCATCCGCTCGATTGCCCGATCTGCGATCAGGGCGGCGAGTGCGATTTGCAGGATCAGGCGATGGGCTACGGCGTGGACACCACCCGTTTCGCCGAAAACAAGCGAGCGGTCGAAGACAAGTATCTCGGCGCGCTGGTGAAGACCTCGATGACCCGCTGCATCCAGTGCACGCGCTGCGTCCGCTTCTCGACCGAAGTTTGCGGCGTGCCGGAAATGGGCCTGACCGGCCGCGGCGAGGATGTCGAAATCACGACCTATTTGCAGACCGCGCTGACGTCGGAGTTACAGGGCAACCTGGTCGACATCTGCCCGGTCGGCGCGCTGACCTCCAAGCCTTATGCGTTTGCCGCGCGTCCGTGGGAACTCGGCAAGACTCAGTCCATCGACGTGATGGATGCGGTCGGCTCCAACATCCGCGTCGATACGCGCGGCCGCGAAGTGATGCGCATCCTGCCGCGTGTCAATGAGAGCGTGAACGAGGAGTGGATTTCCGACAAGACGCGCCACATCGTCGACGGCTTGCGCACCCAGCGTCTCGACCGGCCGTACATTCGCGAGAACGGTAAGCTGCGCGCTGCATCGTGGTCCGAAGCCTTCGCCGCCATCGCCGCGAAGACCGCCTCGCTGCACGGTCCGCGCATCGGCGCCATCGCGGGCGACCTTGCCGCAGTCGAAGACATGTACGCGCTCAAGGAGTTGCTGGCGCAGTTCGGATCCAACAACGTTGCGACGCAGGATGGCGCGGCCTTCGATCCGAAGGCAGGCCGTGCGTCCTACATTTTCAACCCGACCATTGCCGGGATTGAGCAGGCCGATGCGCTGCTGGTCGTCGGCTCCAATCCGCGCAAGGAAGCGTCCGTGCTCAACGCGCGCATCCGCAAACGCTGGCGCTCCGGTGCGCTCAAGATCGGCCTCATCGGCGACAATGCCGATCTGACGTACGATTATGAGCATCTTGGCGCGGGCACCGAAACACTGAGCGATCTTGCTGCCGGAAAGCATTCGTTCGCCGATGTGCTGAAGAACGCGAAGAATCCAATAGTGCTGGTCGGCGAGGGCGTTGCCGCCCGTCATGACGGCGCGGCGGTGCTGGCGCTGGCTGCAAAACTCGCGTCCGACTTCGGCGTGGTGAAGGACGGCTGGAACGGCTTTGCAGTTCTGCAGAAGGCGGCGTCGCAGGTCGGCGCGCTGGATATCGGCTTTGCGCCGGGTGCGGGGACGCTGACGGTGGCGCAAATGACCACGTTCGGCACGCTCGATGTCCTGTTCTCGCTGGGCGCTGACGAGATCAGCCCGGCTGACGGCACCTTCGTGGTCTACATCGGCACCCATGGCGACAAGGGCGCGCACCGCGCCGACGTCATTCTGCCGGGTGCGGCCTACACCGAGAAGACCGGCATTTACGTCAACACCGAGGGCCGCGTGCAGATGGCCAACCGTGCCGCATTCCCGCCGGGTGAAGCGCGCGAGGATTGGGCGATCATCCGCGCGCTGTCCGAAGCTCTCGGCAAGAAGCTGCCGTTCGACTCCCTGGCGCAGTTGCGTCAGGCATTGTTCAAGGCCGTGCCGCATCTGATGCGGATCGATCAGATCGAAGCTGGCGACCCAGCGGGCGTGAAGGCGCTCGCGTCGCGTGGCGGCTCGGTCGAGAAGGGCGCCTTCAAAAGCCCGATCGAGGATTTCTATCTGACCAACCCCATCGCGCGGGCGTCCGCGGTGATGGCTGAATGTTCGAGACTCGCCTCCGGGCGGATGCTGACGGCGGCGGAGTGAGCGTGATCCGATGACCGAGTTTTTCGCAAGCGAACTCTGGACCGGCTATCTGTGGCCGCTCATCATCATCGCGGCGCAGAGCGTGCTGCTGCTGGTGGTGCTGCTGATCGCGATTGCCTACATCCTGCTGGCCGACCGCAAGATCTGGGCGGCGGTGCAGATCCGCCGCGGGCCCAACGTCGTGGGTCCGTGGGGTCTGCTACAATCCTTCGCCGACTTGCTCAAGTTCGTGCTGAAAGAGCCGACGATTCCGGATGGCTCGAACAAGGCCGTGTTCCTGCTCGCGCCGCTGGTGACCTGCGTGCTCGCGCTGGCCGCGTGGGCCGTGATCCCGGTCAATCTCAACTGGGTGATTGCCGACATCAATGTCGGCGTGCTCTACATCTTCGCGATCTCGTCGCTGTCGGTCTACGGCATCATTATGGCCGGCTGGTCGTCGAACTCTAAGTATCCATTCCTCGCCGCGCTTCGCTCCGCGGCGCAGATGGTGTCTTATGAAGTCTCCATCGGCTTCGTGATCATCACCGTGTTGCTGTGCGTCGGTTCGCTGAATCTCAGCGCCATTGTTGCCGCTCAGGATACCAAGCTCGGCATCCTCGGCTGGTACTGGCTGCCGCTGTTCCCGATGTTCGTGGTGTTCTACGTCTCGACGCTGGCGGAAACCAACCGTCCGCCGTTCGACCTCGTGGAAGCGGAATCGGAACTGGTCGCGGGCTTCATGACTGAATACGGCTCGACGCCGTATCTGCTGTTCATGCTCGGCGAGTATGTCGCCATTTGCACCATGTGCGCGCTGGCGACCATCCTGTTCCTCGGCGGCTGGCTGTCGCCGATCCCGTTCGCGCCGTTCACCTGGGTTCCGGGCGTGATCTGGTTCGCGCTGAAGCTGTTCTTCATGTTCTTCCTGATCGCGATGGCGAAGGCGATTGTGCCGCGCTACCGCTACGACCAGCTCATGCGTCTGGGCTGGAAGGTGTTTCTGCCGTTGTCGCTGGCGATGGTCATCATCGTCGCCGGTGTTCTTCAATTTGCGAACCTGGCGCCGAAGTGAGGGCATCATGGGCCTAGCATCCACAGCCAATTCGCTTCTGCTGAAAGAGTTCGTCTCGGCGTTCGTCCTCGCCATGCGTTACTTCTTCAAGCCGAAGCCGACACTGAACTATCCCTTCGAGAAGGGGCCGATCTCTCCGCGCTTCCGCGGCGAGCATGCACTGCGCCGTTATCCGAACGGCGAAGAACGCTGCATCGCCTGCAAGCTGTGCGAGGCGATCTGCCCGGCGCAGGCCATCACCATCGAGGCCGGTCCGCGCCGCAACGACGGCACCCGCCGCACGGTGCGCTACGACATCGACATGGTGAAGTGCATCTATTGCGGCCTTTGCCAGGAAGCCTGTCCGGTCGACGCCATCGTCGAAGGGCCGAATTTCGAATTCGCGACGGAAACGCGCGAGGAACTTTATTATGACAAGGCGAGGCTGCTCGCCAACGGTGACCGCTGGGAGCGCGAGATTGCGAAGAATATCGAACTTGATGCGCCGTACCGGTGAGGTGAGGGTATGATCGGTCCCGCGCTCTTCTTTTATCTGTTTGCCGGCGTCTGTGTGGCGTCCGCGGTCATGGTCGTGACCTCGCGGAATCCCGTTCACTCCGTGCTGTTCCTGATCCTCGCGTTCGTCAACGCGGCCGGGCTGTTCATGCTGCTCGGCGCGGAATTTCTCGCGATGATCCTGATCGTCGTCTATGTCGGCGCGGTGGCGGTGCTGTTCCTGTTCGTCATCATGATGCTCGATGTCGACTTTGCGGAATTGCGTCAGGGCTTCATCGAATATCTGCCGTTCGGCCTTTTGATCGGCGCGGTGTTCCTCGCCGAATTGCTGCTGGTCGCGGGCGGCTGGGTGCTGAATCCGAATATCGCCAAGGCGATCACGGCTCCGATCCCGGGCGGCGTCACCAACACCGAGGCGCTCGGCCTCGTGCTCTATACGAAGTATCTGCCGTACTTCCAACTCGCGGGCCTCGTGCTGCTGGTCGCTATGATCGGCGCCATCGTGCTCACGCTGCGGCACAAGCCGAATGTCAAGCGTCAGGACATCAACGTGCAGAACGCCCGCACCAAGGCAGCGGCGATGAACGTGCGCAAGGTGACCGCGGGGCAGGGCCTGCAGGATGCGGATTCCGGGGAGTGGGTGAAATGACGATCGGTCTCGGTCATTACCTCGCCGTCGCGGCGATCCTGTTCACGCTCGGCATCCTCGGCATCTTCCTGAACCGGAAGAATGTCATCGTCATCCTGATGTCGATCGAACTCATTCTGCTCGCTGTGAACATCAACCTCGTGGCGTTCTCGGCGTTCCTTGGCGACATCGTGGGACAGGTTTACGCGCTGCTGGTGCTGACAGTAGCTGCCGCGGAGGCCGCCATCGGTCTCGCGGTGCTGGTGGTGTTCTTCCGCAATCGCGGGTCGATTGCGGTCGAAGACATCAATCTGATGAAGGGTTAACGGGGCGATGATCCAGGCTATCGTATTCCTGCCGCTCATCGGCGCGCTGATCGCGGGTGCGGTCGCGCTGCTTGGCGCGCACGGGCGCAATCCGAGCGGCGACGAGATGGATCACGCCCATGGTCATGATGATCATGGACACGGTGCGGCGCATGCCCATGCGGCTCACGACGACCATGGCCACGATGCGCATGGTCATGACGATCATGGTTCGGTCGAGCCGCCTGCGGCGGGCTCCCGTGCTGCGGAGATCGTCACCACCGCCTTGCTGCTGATCTCGGCGGCTCTGTCATGGGTGACGCTGGTCGATGTCGGGCTGCTGCATCACGATGCGCGCGTTCAGCTTTTCAACTGGATCGGCTCAGGCAATCTCGTGGTCAACTGGGCATTCCGTGTCGATACGCTGACCGCCGTCATGCTGGTGGTGGTGACCTCGGTGTCGTCGCTCGTGCATCTCTATTCGATCGGGTACATGCACGAAGATCCGAACCGTCCGCGGTTCATGGCCTATCTGTCGCTGTTCACCTTCATGATGCTCATGCTGGTGACCGCCGATAACCTCGTGCAGATGTTCTTCGGCTGGGAAGGCGTCGGCCTTGCCAGCTACCTGCTGATCGGCTTCTGGCTCCAGAAGCCGTCTGCGAACGCTGCCGCCATCAAGGCCTTCGTGGTCAACCGTGTCGGCGACTTCGGCTTCCTGATCGGCATCTTCTCGGTGTTCCTGATGGTCGGCTCGGTGGATTTCGACACCATCTTCGCCGCCGCGTCCGGCCTGACCGGCAAGACCATCCACTTCTTCCACTGGAACATCGACGCGCTGACGCTGATCTGCCTGTTCCTGTTCATGGGCGCGATGGGCAAGTCCGCGCAGTTCCTGCTGCACACCTGGTTGCCGGACGCGATGGAAGGTCCGACGCCCGTGTCGGCGCTGATCCACGCCGCGACCATGGTCACCGCCGGCGTGTTCATGGTGGCACGCCTGTCACCGCTGTTCGAGCTTGCGCCGAACGCGCAGGCCTTCGTGATGCTCATCGGCGCGACCACAGCGATGTTCGCCGCCACCGTCGGCCTCGTGCAGAACGACATCAAGCGCATTATCGCGTATTCGACCTGTTCGCAGCTCGGCTACATGTTCGTGGCGATGGGAGCGGGGGCCTATTCGGTCGGCATGTTCCACCTGTTCACCCACGCCTTCTTCAAGGCGCTGCTGTTCCTCGGCGCAGGTTCTGTGATCCACGCGATGCATCACGAGCAGGACATCCGCGCCATGGGCGGCCTGAAGGACCGCATTCCCTTCACCTACATCACAATGGTGATCGGCACGCTGGCGCTGACCGGCTTCCCGCTGACGGCGGGTTACTTCTCCAAGGACGCGATCATCGAATCCGCGTTCGTGGCGCACAATCCGTTCGCGCTCTACGGGTTCCTTTGCACTGTGGTCGCGGCGGGCCTGACCTCGTTCTACTCATGGCGTCTGATCTTCAAGACTTTCCATGGCGAGCCGCATGACAAGCATCACTACGATGCCGCGCATGAAAGCCCGTACACGATGCTGATCCCGCTCGGCGTGCTCGCCGTGGGTTCGATCCTGGCCGGCTTCCCGTTCAAGGAACTGTTTGCCGGTCATGGCGTCGAGGAGTTCTTCCGCGCCTCGCTGAAGAACCACCCGCACATTCTCGAAGAGATGCATCACATCCCGTTCTGGATTGCCGTGATGCCGACGGTGATGATGGTCATCGGCTTTCTGGTGTCGTGGCTGTTCTATATCCGCAAGCCGTATCTGCCGGTTGAACTCGCGAACCAGCAGCCGCTGCTCTACAATTTCTTCCTCAATAAGTGGTACTTCGATGAGCTGTACGAAATCATCTTCGTGCGTCCGGCGAAGTGGCTCGGCCGCTTCCTGTGGAAGAAGGGCGACGGCTTTGTTATCGACGGTTTCGGGCCGGATGGCGTCTCCGCACGTGTGCTTGACGTGACGCGCAACGTCGTTCGTCTGCAGACCGGTTATCTCTATCACTATGCCTTCGCGATGCTGATCGGCGCGGCCGGTCTCATCACGTGGTTCATCTTCGGTCTCGGGGGCCAATAATGACAAGCTCGGTCATGACCTGGCCCATCCTTTCGGTCGTCACCTTTCTGCCGGTCGTCGGTGCGATCCTGATTTATCTCAGCCGCGGCGATGACGAGGCCGCGCGGCGAAATTCGCGCTGGATCGCGCTGTGGACCACGATCGTCACCTTCGCGGTGTCGGTCATTCTGGTGCTGCGCTTCGATCCGGCCCAGCCTGGCTTCCAGTTTGTCGAGAAGACAACCTGGCTCGCCAACGGCATCGGCTATCACATGGGTGTGGACGGCATTTCGCTGCCGTTCGTGATCCTCACCACCGCGCTGATGCCATTCTGTATTCTGGCAAGTTGGAAGTCGGTCACGCTGCGCGTGCGCGAGTACATGATGGCGTTCCTGTTCCTGGAAACGCTGATGGTCGGCACGTTCTCGGCGCTCGATCTCGTGCTGTTCTATCTGTTCTTTGAAGGCGGCCTCATTCCGATGTTTCTGATCATCGGCGTGTGGGGCGGCCCGCGCCGGGTCTATGCCAGCTTCAAGTTCTTCCTCTATACGCTGCTCGGCTCGGTGCTGATGCTGCTCGCGATCATGGCGCTGTATCTCAATGCCGGGACCACTGACATCCCGACGCTGATGACCACTGCCGTGCCGCGCAACCTGCAGACATGGGCGTGGCTGGCATTTTTTGCTTCGTTCGCGGTGAAGATGCCGATGTGGCCGGTGCACACCTGGCTGCCGGACGCGCACGTCGAGGCGCCGACCGCGGGCTCTGTGGTGCTGGCCGCGATCCTGCTGAAGATGGGCGGCTATGGCTTCCTGCGCTTCTCGCTGCCGATGTTCCCGCTGGCGTCGCATGACTTCGCGCCGCTGGTCTGGACGCTGTCGGCCATTGCGATCGTTTATACGTCGCTGGTCGCGCTGATGCAGGAAGATATCAAGAAGCTGATCGCTTACTCGTCCGTCGCGCACATGGGCTTCGTGACCATGGGTATCTTCGCAGGCACCACGCAGGGCATCGCCGGTGGCGTGTTCCAGATGATCTCGCACGGCATCGTCTCCGGCGCGCTCTTCCTCTGCGTCGGTGTGGTTTACGACCGGCTGCACACCCGCGACATCGCGGCCTATGGCGGCCTCGTGAACCGGATGCCGCTCTATGCCTTTGTGTTCCTCGTGTTCACCATGGCCAATGTTGGCCTGCCGGGCACCTCGGGCTTTGTCGGCGAATTCCTCACGCTGCTGGGCACCTTCAAGGTCAGCATCCCGACCGCGTTTTTCGCAACCCTGGGCGTCATTCTTTCGGCAGGCTATGCGCTGTGGCTCTACCGCAAGGTGGTATTCGGCGTACTGGACAAGCCGTCGCTGGCCAGCATCAAGGATCTGACGCTGCGGGAAGGGATCATCCTCGCGCCGCTCGTCGTCCTCACCATTCTGTTCGGTGTATATCCGAAACCGGTGCTCGATATGTCAGCGGCCTCGGTGCAGCAGCTTGTCAATAATTACAACACCGCCATCACCGCCGTGAAAGCGGCGGCGCTGGTTCAGTAGCGGGACACTCGGTCGATGACGTTCGCAGGATATTCGCTGCTTCCCGTGCTGCCGGAACTGGTGCTGGCGGTTGGCGCCATGGCGCTTCTGATGCTCGGCGCATTCCGCGGCCCGCAGACCACGCAGCTTGTGACCGGCATTGCGGTGGTGCTTCTCGCGCTCACCGGTGCGCTGATCTTCTGGCTGCCGGCGGGCAAGCTGACGACGTTCGGCGGCAGCTTTATTGTCGATGACTATGCGCGCTTTCTGAAGGTTCTGGCGCTGATCGGCTCCGGCGTCACGCTGATCCTGTCGCGATCCTATCTCGCCGAACAGGCGAAGATATTTGAATACGCTATTCTGGTGCTTCTCTCGACCATGGGCATGATGGTGCTGATCTCGTCCGGGGACCTGATCATGCTCTATCTCGGCCTCGAACTGATGAGCCTTGCGCTTTACGTCGTCGCCGCCAGCCATCGCGACGACACCAAGTCGACCGAGGCTGGCCTCAAGTATTTCGTACTCGGCGCGCTGTCTTCAGGCATGCTGCTGTATGGCGCCTCGCTGATCTACGGTTTCACCGGCACGGTCAGCTTCGCGGGTATCGCGGCTGAGGCCAAGAGCGGCAATATCGGCTTGCTGTTCGGCCTCGTGTTCCTGCTCGCGGGCCTGTGCTTCAAGGTTTCCGCTGTGCCGTTCCACATGTGGACGCCGGATGTTTACGAGGGCGCGCCGACGCCAGTGACGGCGTTCTTTGCCTCCGCGCCGAAAGTTGCGGCGCTCGCCGTGTTCACGCGCGTGGCGCTGACCGCGTTCCCCGGCATCGTGCCGCAGTGGCAGCAGATCGTGGTGTTCGTCTCCATCGCCTCTATGGCGCTGGGCTCGTTCGCGGCCATCGGCCAGAAGAACATCAAGCGCCTGATGGCCTATTCGTCCATCGGTCACATGGGCTTCGCGCTGGTCGGCCTTGCCGCGGGTACGCAGCAGGGCGCCCAGGGCGTGCTGGTTTACATCGCAATCTATGTCGCGATGACGCTGGGCACCTTCGCGATCATTCTGGCTTTCAAGCGCAACGGTCGTCCGGTCGAGACCATCAGCGACTTCGCAGGATTGTCGCGGACCAATCCGGTGCTGGCGTTCTTCTTCGCCATGTTCCTGTTCTCGCTGGCGGGCATTCCGCCGCTCGCGGGCTTCTTCGCGAAGTTCTACGTGTTCCTTGCAGCGGTGAAGGCCGGGCTGTTCACGCTGGCGGTGCTCGGCGTGCTCTCCAGCGTGGTCGGAGCGTTCTACTATCTCACCATCGTCAAGGTGATGTACTTCGACGAGCCGAAAGAGGCGATGGAGCCGATGCGCCCTGAATTGCGGGTGGTGCTGGCGGTAACCGGTGCCTTCAATCTGTTGTTCTTCGTTTATCCGGCACCGCTGGTGAATGCGGCGACCACCGCCGCGAAGTCGCTGTTTTGATGGCGTTCGCTCTCGGTCCACGGGCCAGAGCCCAGAACTATCGCGTGCAGGCTTTCGACAGCATCGGCTCGACTAATGCCGAGGCGCTTGAACGCGCGCGGGCAGGCGAGCGCGGCCCGCTCTGGCTGGTGACCGATCTGCAGACTGCTGGACGGGGACGTCGCCAGCGTGAATGGGTGTCGCCGCGCGGCAACCTCGCAGCCACCATTCTCGAAGCCGTCGATGCACCGCCGCCGGTCGCCGCCACGCTCGGATTCGCGGCGGGGCTTGCGCTTGAATCGGCGTTGCAGACGGTGAGCGTGGAACACCGCATGCGCTCCGGCAGGTCAGTTCAGCTTCTGCTGAAATGGCCGAATGACGTGCTTGCCGATGGCAAGAAGCTGTCCGGTATTTTGCTCGAAGCGGAAACTCTTGGCCGCGACCTGTGTGTCGCTGTCGGCATGGGCACCAATGTCGTTTCTTCGCCGGAAGGCACGCCTTATCCGGCGGCGTCGTTGTCGGCGCTTGGGATTACGGCCAGCGCGGGCGACCTGTTCGCAGCGCTGTCGGATTCATGGGCCGAGTTCCGCGGCATCTGGGACAATGGCAGAGGCTTTGCTGAAATCCGCCGCCTGTGGCTGGAGCGCGCCGCCGGGCTGGGGGAGACGGTTTCGATCCACTCGAATGGAACGGCAGTTGAGGGTATCTTTGAGACCATCGACGACACAGGCTGCCTGATCGTCGCCGGACATGACGGCAAGCGCACGCCGATCGCGGCGGGCGATGTTCATTTCGGTTCAGCCAAATCGTCCGGAGCAACCTGATATGTCGCGACCTGACGAACTGACTTTTGCGCCGCTTGGCGGCATCGGAGAGATCGGCATGAACCTGTCGATCTATGGCCTTGGCAACCGGCATCAGCAAAGCTGGCTGGCGGTCGATCTCGGCGTCTCGTTCGGCAATGAAGAACATTTGCCCGGCATCGACGTGGTGATGCCGGACATCCGTTTTCTGGTGAAGGAACGCAAAAATCTGGTCGGGCTGGTGCTGACCCATGCCCACGAAGACCATTTCGGTGCGATCATTGATTTGTGGCCGCAACTCAAATGCCCGATCTATGCGACGCAGTTCAGCGCGGCTTTGTTCGAGGCCAAATGCGCCGGTGAACGGAATCCGCCGGACATTCCCGTGACCGTGGTGCCCTCGGGCGGCACCGTCGAGATCGGCCCGTTCAGCGTCGAGTTCATTCCGGTGGCGCATTCCATTCCGGAGTCGCACGCGCTGGCAATCCGCACGCCGGTCGGGACTGTGCTCCACACCGGCGACTGGAAGATCGATCCGACACCGATCATCGGCAAGCCCACCGACGAAAAGCGGCTGCGCGAAATCGGCGACGAGGGAGTGCTGGCGCTGGTCGGCGATTCGACCAATGCGGTGCGCGAGGGCCGCTCGCCGTCCGAGCGGGAAGTGGCGAAGAATATCACCGAACTGGTAAGGGCGGCCAAGGGCCGCGTGGCTGTGACAACATTCGCGTCCAACGTGGCGCGGCTGCGCGCCGTGGCTGATGCTGCGAAGGCTGCGGACCGCGAGGTGGTGGTCGTCGGTCGCGCCATGGAGCGCGTGGTGCAGGTCGCGCGCGAAACCGGTTATCTCGACGGCGTGCAGAATTTTCGCAGCGCCGACTATTACGGCAGCTTCCCGCCGGACAAGGTGCTGGCGCTGTGCACCGGCAGCCAGGGCGAACCGCGGGCGGCGCTGGCGCGTATCGCCAACGACGATCATCCGCAGGTGACGCTGAACAGGGGCGACACGGTGATCTTCTCGTCGCGGACCATTCCCGGCAACGAGAAGGCGGTCGGCGCGATCATCAACGGGCTGGTGGAACAGGGCATCGAGATCATCACCGACCGGACCCACATGGTCCATGTTTCCGGCCATCCGCGCCGGGACGAACTGCGCGACATGATCTCGTGGGTGCGCCCGCAACTCTTGATCCCGGCGCATGGCGAGGCGCTGCATCTGTCCGAGCACGCCAAACTCGCGCGGGCTTGCGGCGTGCCGAAAGTCCTGGTCTGCAAGAACGGCGATCTGGTGCGGCTCGGGCCGGGCGATCCCGCGATCATCGAGGAACTGCCGCACGGACGGATCTACAAGGACGGCAACATCCTCGAAACCGAGAAGGCGCAGGCCGTGACCGAGCGGCGACGGCTGTCTTTTGCGGGCTGTGCTTTCGTCGCCATCGCGCTGACGGACAAGGGCGAACTGGCCGACGATCCCGAAGTCGATCTGGTCGGCGTTCCGGAAAAGAATAAAAGCGGCGAGGTGATTGCCGACGAGGTGTTCGATCTTGTCGTCTCCACCGTGGAGAACCTGCCGCGTGCGCGGCGGCGCGATCCCGATGCGGTGGCCGAATCCGTGCGGCGCGCGGTTCGCTCCGGGATCAACGACCAGTGGGGCAAGAAGCCGCTTTGCGTCGTTCATGTGCTGATGGTTTGATTTCTGTTGGATAGTCAGGAGCAAGATATGCTGGGCCGTCTCAATCATGTGGCGATTGCAGTGAAGGACGCCGAGAAGGCTGCGAAGATTTACGGTACGGCGTTCGGTGCTGAAATCTCGGGCGCGGTGCCGCTGCCCGAGCATGGCGTGATTACGGTGTTCGCGACGCTGCCGAACACCAAGATCGAATTTATCCAGCCGCTCGGCGACGATTCACCGATTGCGAAGTTCGTCGAACGCAATCCCGACGGCGGTATTCATCACGTCTGCTACGAGGTGCCGGAGATCATTGCCGCCCGCGACAAACTGATCGCGGAAGGAGCCCGCGTGCTCGGCGACGGCAACCCGAAGATCGGCGCGCACGGCAAGCCGGTGCTGTTCCTGCATCCGAAGGATTTCTCCGGCGCGCTCGTCGAAATCGAACAGTCCTGAGAAACGAGATGGTCTACTCGCTCTCAACCGCATTCGCGATCTACTTCGTGCTCTGGTGGGTGGTGCTGTTCGCGGTGCTGCCGTTCGGCGTGCGCAGCCAGATGGAAGAGGGCGAGGGGGCCGCGGGCACGGACCCCGGCGCGCCGACGGCGGCGCGCATGGGGCGCAAGCTGCTGTGGACCACGCTGATTTCGGCGGTGCTGTTCGCGATCGGAATGTGGGCGTTCAGGGCGGGCTACCTGAACATCGAGCGCCTCACCAAGCTGATGGGCATTCCGCTCTAGGCAAGACGAGCATGCGATATAGTGCACCCCGGTCGCGTCGGCGTTTGGCCGCGATGTGAACGCAATTCGTGCGCATTCCGTGAAAAACCACACCGGGTCATCGCGAAACACATCGCCAAGAAAAAAGAGCAGGGCCAAAGCCCTGCTCTAAAAATTGTGTCGACCCTATTTTCCCCGAAAAAGTTGGATTTATCCTTTGTTAGACGGGGTGACGCTGCTTGTGCGCGTCAGGGCTCCTCCCGAGACTTGGACCACCAGCCGATGCGGCGATAAGCCGTACCGCGCTGACGCGGTTTTGTAGCTGAACATTTCTTGATTGTCACGTTTTTCAGCATTAAATGTCCATTTTTGCGGCAGTGCACCATTTGCATTTTCGAGCTGAAAACAGGCCGTTTCGCGCACATTCTGAAACGGCCTGCATTATTCATCCGATCAATGGTGCGGAACTACCATCTGATTTTCATGCCTGCGTAAATCGCGCGTCCTGTTCCGGGCTCGAACAGCGGCGATGATGCGTTCGCGAGTCGCGTGATGCTGGTGCTGGCGATGTAGGCTGTGTTCGCGATATTCCGGGCTTCGAGATACATCGAGTAGGTGCCGTCATCGACACCGGCCTTGAGGCCCCAGATCGCATAGGCCCGCGTGGTGAACGTGTTGAAGTTATCCACGTAGTAGGCTTGTGGCACCCATTCCACATTCGGGCCGATATAGAAGCCGTTGGCGTGCTTGTAGAGCGCCTCGGCGCGCAGGAAGTGACGCGGTGCGCCGGGCAACTGATTGTTGCCGAACGTCGCGTCGTTGTCGAAACGGAAGTCGTTGTAGGTGTAGGCGAGATTGATCCACACCTTGTCGGCGTCAGGCGTGAAGACGTTCCTGAACACCGCGACGCCAAGCCCGGCTTCGATACCCTGATGGACGGTGCGGTCGGCGTTCACCACGCTGCACTGGCCGGGCGCGCCATACATGCATTGAAGTTCGTTCCTGATCTCGGCGCGGTAGCCAGTCAGTTCCCATGTCAGGTCGGGACGCCTGCCGCGCGTGCCGATTTCATAGGTCGTTGCAGTCTGTGGCCGGATCATCCAGAACGGAATCGCCGGAGCCGCCGCGCTTTCGCCAAAGCTCGGCACTTCGGCGCTGCGCGAGATATTCGCAAACACCTGCCAGGTGGGATCAATGTTCCAGAGTAGTCCGGCCTTCGGACTCCACAGGTTGAACTCGGTCGAGCCGCTCGATGTTGCACCGAACCGCGCGGTGCGGTCGCGCGTGGCGTAGAGGAACTGCGTGCCGCCGATCGCCGCCACGTTTGGCAGGAAGTAAAACGAATTCTCGATATAGGCCGAGGTGTTCTTCGACTTGTCGAGCGAGGATGAGAGTAGCGTCCCCTTGTAGCCACCGACATTCTGATACTGCTTGTTGTCGATCTCGCCATTGACGACGTTGGCGCCGGCGACCAGCCGGTTGCGGAAGCCTCCAATGATGCGGTCGTCAGTGACTTTGCCGAATCCGCCGTAATCCTTGTACTGATAGTCCAGCCACTGGAAGATCGGATGCATCAAGTGGCGATCCACCGCGAATGCGCCGAATTCGACCGTGGTGGCGCCGAACCGGACCGTCGTTTTGTTAGCCAGACGCACGGTATCAATATTGCGTTGCCAGTCATTGGCTACGTTCCCAGCGGCTGCTGTTTCCGGCGAGGTGAGCGCGGATGCTCTCGTCACCGAGCCCGGGATGCGCTGCCGCACGTCGTTGGCGTTGATGTAGAAGCGCGTCTCGAAATCCGGCGAGAACTGGTAGCCGATATTGCCGCTGGCGCGGGTCGAGTGGCCGTAGCTGTGATCGCGGAAGCCTTCGGCGCTCTGGTTCGACGCCGTGAAGAAAGCATCCCACGGGCCACTCGCGCCGCCGACGCTGCCCTCAAAGCGGCGATAGCCGAATGAGCCTGCGTCGATGCCAACGCTGTTTATCCCTGCGTCGCGGCCGGTCGGCGTCACGAAGTTGATCGCGCCGCCCAGCGAGTTTGCGCCGAATTGCAGAGCGTTCGCGCCCTTGTAGACTTCGATATATTTGTAAGCGGTCGGATCAAGTTCCTGGAAGTCGCCATAGCCGTCTGACGTGTTGATCGGAATGCCGTCCATGTAAAGCTGGATGCCGCGCAGATGGAAATTGCGCGACAGACCAGAGCCGCGAATCGACAGGCGGCTGTCGTCGCCCCATTTCGGCTGCGCGAACACGCCCGGCACATAGCCGAGAATGTCCTTGATCGTGCTGGCGACGGAATTGTTCTTGTAGTCCTGCGCCGCGACAATGGCGACGCCGCCAGGCGTCTGCTGGATGTCCTGTCGAGCCTGATCGGCGGTTTTGATGCCGAGCTGTTCAGGCGCGGCTGGTGCCGGGTTCGGCGCTGCGCGCGTGGGTATGACCACGCGATTTCGCGCCGGGCGAGGTTTGCTTTCGCCTTCGACGTTTACCGTCGGCAGGGTTTGTGACGCGGTTTGCGCATAGGCCTGTGTGCCGTGAGTCACGGCAGCGAAGGAGACGGACGCCAGCAGCATGCTGCGCGCCCGCATGGAAACGGAAAACATGGGTTTAAGCCCCACCAATGATGTTGACGATTGAACGGATGCGCCGGGAAGGCGCTTAAGTCGTCAGCTCAGGTGGGGAGGGCCGCGGGGCCGGTGATCGCTCTCAGCAAAGCGGACAACGACATGATCGTGGCTTGGAGCCTCGAACAGGACACGCAGCGCGATCCGGATCGCGAGCGCCGGGGTCTGCGGTGGCTGGTCGGCCATCGCAACGGCGCTGGAGAGGCAGAGCGGGCAGCGGACGATTGGCTTGCCGGAATCGGTGTTGCCATCCGCATCGGGGACCGCCGGGCCGCCGTTGAGGCAGAGTTCGTGGGTGGCATTGGCCTGGGTGGGCGAGATCGTTGCCAGCAGCGCGCTGGTCAGCACCACGTTGAAGACAAGCGCATAGGCCGCGACAAACGCCGCCCATCGTCCTGCCGATCTGATCCGTGTTGCTATCATTCCAAGCCCCGGCAGGCTGTTAGCACGGGTTTAGGGAACCCGAAATGACCGGAATGTCACACTGCAGCACGACCGCCATGCTTTTACTTGTGTTTTGACGTTCGATCCGCTTTCACTGACAAAGTTCCCGGACTGCGTCCGATTCCCGGGCCACAATCCTGAAAACCCTGAGTATTCCCATGCGATTGTCGCGTTATTTTCTGCCAATTCTCAAAGATGCTCCCCGCGATGCGGAAATCGTCTCGCATCGCCTGATGCTGCGCGCTGGCATGATGCGGCAGGAGGCGGCAGGCATCTATGCGTGGCTGCCGCTCGGCTTCCGGGTGCTGAAGAAAATCGAGCAGATTGTCCGGGAAGAGCAAAACCGCGCGGGAGCCATCGAGCTTCTGATGCCGACGCTGCAGTTGGCCGACCTGTGGCGCGAAAGCGGACGCTATGACGCCTACGGTCCGGAGATGCTGCGCATCGCGGATCGCCACAAGCGCGAATTACTGTACGGGCCGACCAACGAGGAAATGATCACGGAAATCTTCCGGGCTTACGTAAAGTCTTACAGGAGCCTTCCGCTCAATCTCTATCATATTCAATGGAAATTCCGCGACGAGCAGCGTCCGCGATTCGGCGTGATGCGCGGCCGCGAATTCCTGATGAAGGATGCCTATTCGTTCGACGTGGACGAGGCGGCGGCGCGGTTGTCCTATAACCGGATGTTCGTGGCCTATCTGCGCACCTTCGCCCGCATGGGCCTGAAGGCGATCCCGATGCGCGCCGAGACCGGGCCGATCGGTGGCGACCTTTCTCACGAATTCATCGTGCTGGCGGAAACCGGAGAATCCGGCGTGTTCTGCAACAGGGACGTGCTCGACCTGCCGGTGCCGGGCGCTGATGTCGATTACAACGGCGACCTCACCCCGATCATCAAGCAGTGGACCGATCTCTATGCCGCCACTGAAGATGTTCATGACGCCGCGCGCTATGAGCGCGAAGTGCCGGAAGACAAGCGGGTGCAGACCCGTGGCATCGAGGTCGGGCAGATTTTCTACTTCGGCACCAAGTATTCCGACAGTATGAAGGCGCTGGTATCCGGTCCCGATGGCGCGGAGAAGCCGATCCATGGCGGCTCCTATGGCGTCGGTGTCTCGCGTCTGGTGGGCGCGATCATCGAGGCCTGTCACGACGAGAACGGCATCAAGTGGCCGGAAGAGGTCGCGCCGTTCCGGGTTGCGGTTCTCAATCTGAAGCAGGACGACGTCACCACGGGCGAGGCCTGCGAGAAGGTCTACAATGCCCTGAGCGCCAAGGGCGTCGACGTGCTGTACGACGACACCGACCAGCGCCCCGGCGGCAAGTTTGCCACCGCCGACCTGATTGGCATTCCATGGCAGATCCTGATCGGGCCGCGCGGACTCGCCGAGGGCAAGGTGGAGATCAAGCGCCGCAGCGACGGGTCGCGCGAATTTATGAGCCTGGATGAGACGATCAACCGCTTCACGGTGTGAATGACCGCAAATTCATGTACAGGCCTGCTTTCGCACGGTGAATAAGTCATCGTGCGGTCGCACCCTTTGCTGCCGCCGACTAGAATTAGCCCGATTCGTGTGAAAATCCGGACTATGGAACAGACATGAGCGAGCCAGTTCGGACCCCACCTTTCGCGCCATTTGAATGGATGCTGTCGTCCCGCTACCTGCGGGCGCGGCGGAAGGAAGGGTTCATTTCGGTCATCGCCGGATTCTCGTTTCTCGGCATCATGCTCGGCGTGGCGACCCTCATCATCGTGATGGCGGTGATGAACGGATTCCGGAAAGAACTGCTCGACAAGATTCTCGGCCTCAACGGTCATGTGGTTGTGCAGCCGCTGGAATCGCCGTTGACCGACTGGAAGGAAGTCGCCGAGCGGATCAGCAAGGTCGACGGGATTCGCCTTGCCGCGCCCGTGGTCGACGGACAGGCGCTGGCGTCGTCGCCGTTCAATGCGTCGGGTGTGTTCGTGCGCGGCATCCGCGCGCAGGACCTCAATGCCGTCACCTCGATCGCCAAGAACATCAAGCAGGGCACGCTGCAAGGATTTGACGACGGACAGGGCGTCGCGATCGGCCGCCGTCTCGCCGATCAGTTATCGCTGCGCGCCGGCGACAGCATCACCCTCGTTGCGCCGCGCGGCGCGGTCACGCCGATGGGCACGACGCCGCGCATCAAGCCGTACAAGGTCGCCGCCGTGTTCGAGATCGGCATGTCCGAATACGACGCATCGTTCGTGTTCATGCCGCTCACCGAGGCGCAGGCCTACTTCAACCGCGCCAACGACGTCACCGCCATTGAGGTCTACACCGTCAATCCCGACAAGATCGACGTTTACCGCAAGTCGGTGACCGAGGCGGCGCAGCGGCCGATCTTCCTGGTGGACTGGCGGCAGCGTAATTCGACGTTCTTCAATGCGTTGCAGGTCGAGCGCAACGTGATGTTCCTGATCCTGACCCTCATTGTTTTGGTGGCGGCGTTGAACATCGTGTCCGGTCTTATCATGCTGGTGAAGGACAAGGGGCAGGACATTGCCATCCTGCGCACGATGGGGGCTTCGCAAGGCTCGGTGATGCGGGTGTTCCTGATTACCGGCGCGGCCATCGGCGTGGTCGGGACATTGGTGGGCTTTCTGCTGGGGCTGGTGGTCTGTCTCAATATCGAAAGCATCCGCCAGTTTATCTCGTGGATGACCAACACCGAACTGTTCTCGCCTGAACTCTATTTCCTGTCCAAACTCCCGGCCGAAGTCGATGCCGGAGAAACCACGGCGGTCGTGATCATGGCGCTGACCTTGTCGTTTCTGGCGACGCTGTATCCGTCGTGGCGGGCGGCGCGCCTCGATCCCATCGAAGCTCTGAGGTACGAGTGAGCGCACCGATGGAGCAGGGGGAAAATGGCGTTCCGGTCGTGTATCTGCACGATGTCCGCAGGCGTTACAAACAGGGCGAAGCCACGCTGACCATTCTCGATGGCGCCAATCTGGCGCTCTGGGAGGGGCAGTCGGTGGCGCTGGTGGCCCCGTCGGGCACCGGCAAGTCGACCCTGTTGCACATCGCGGGTCTGCTGGAGCAGGCGGATGAGGGCGAGGTCTATGTCGGCGGCACAGCGACATCGGGATTGTCCGATGTCGAGCGTACGCAAATCCGCCGTACCGACATCGGCTTCGTTTACCAGTCGCATCGGCTGCTGCCGGAATTCTCGGCGCTTGAGAACGTGATGCTGCCGCAGATGATCCGCGGCCTGCCGAAGAAGGAAACCATCAAGCGATCGCAGGAGATCCTGGCCTATCTCGGCCTCGGCGAGCGCATCACCCATCGGCCGGCCGAGTTGTCAGGCGGTGAGCAACAGCGGGTTGCCATTGCCCGCGCGGTCGCCAATGCGCCACGTATCCTGCTGGCGGACGAGCCCACCGGAAATCTCGATCCGGACACCGCCGAGCACGTTTTCAAGGCGCTCAATCAGCTCGTGCGGGCGACGCGCGTCGCGATGCTGATCGCGACGCATAACATGGACCTGGCGGCCCGCATGGACCGCCGCGTTTCACTCCAGAACGGCCACGTCGTCGAACTGGACTGAGCCGTGTGCGCTCAGTAGTAGCTGCGCTGGACCCGGCGGCGCGGCTGATAGACCGGCTCATCGTCGCTGTAGGCGAAATAGGGATTGGCGTAACAGCCAGCGTAGGTGCCGGCCGCCGTTGCCTGACACTGCTGATAGGTCGAGAAGCGGCAGTCGCCCTGACCGGTGGCGATGTCGCGGCCCTGCAGGCAGAACGGATAGTTGCCTCCGGCCTGTGCCGGTGCGGACTGGACGGCGAAACCGGTGCCAAGCACCGCGAGGGCGAAAAACAGATTGCGCATTGTGATCTCCTGCCGGGTCGTCCCGGAAACTTAAACTGTTGAAGCCAGATCGTTTTTAACAGCACCCGTCAACTCACGTTCCTGCGGGGCTGTTGATGGATTGCGACACGTCACGGACTGTTTACGTTTCGTTAGCATTGGCGGCTGGCCGGGAATTCCGGCGCTTGACTCAGAGAACAAAAAAGGAACAATGTTCTTATTACGTTCTCATAGAGTCGTATCGGTGAGCCGGTCGTATCGGATCATGGATAGAGCGTCGGATAGGGAGTTTGGTCATGTTGAAGACATTCGTTGAAGAAGCTGCTGCGTTGACCTCGGTGATCTTGTTCGTCGGAATGATTGCAATTTGGGCACAGGTCATTCCTCAGATGTAGTGGCATGCCCGGCCCCGGACCATCCGGGGCTGGGGAAAACGATGATGGACCCGGCATAGATCGGCGGGGCCGCGTCTGCTGCATGGACACCTGTTGTACAAGGCACCACCATCGACCCTCATGAGTCGTTCCGTCATCGCAGAAGGTTCACTGCACAGGTGAACAATTGCGAAGGTTGCCAAGGTCCACATGTCAAAAGCTGGTTCGCCGAAGCCGTCCGCACTCGATCCCGGATTCGTGCATCTGCACGTCCATTCGGCTTATTCGCTGCTGCAAGGGTCGATTACGATCAGCAAGCTGGTGGAACTGGCCAAGGCCGACCATCAGCCCGCGCTGGCCCTGACCGACAACGACAATATGTTCGGAGCGCTGGAGTTCTCCGACAAGGTCGCAGGTTACGGCATCCAGCCGATCACCGGCTGCGCGATGGCCGTGGATTTCGGCGATCAGGACCCGGCGGCGCGCAATGCGCTCGCGCCGGCGCGGATTGTCCTGCTGGCTACCAATGAGGATGGCTACCGCAGCCTGATGAAGCTCAATTCCCGCGCGTTCCATGAGACGCCGGTGAATCATGCGCCGCATATCAAGATCGACTGGCTGGACGGCGAGACCGGCGGCCTGATCGCGCTGACCGGCGGGCCCGAAGGCCCGATCGCGCAGGCCATCAATGCCGAACAGCCCGCGCTGGCGCAGGCGCGCTGTGATGTACTCGCCAAACTGTTCGGCGACCGGCTTTACATCGAACTGCAGCGCCATGGCATGGAGAGTGAGCGCCGCTGCGAGTCCGCGCTGATCGACATGGCCTATGCCATGGGCGTGCCGCTGGTTGCGACCAACCAGCCGTACTTCGCCAGCGCCGACGACTACGAGGCGCATGATGCGCTGCTGTGTATCGCGGGTGGGCGGCTGGTGTCGGAAACCGACCGCGATCAGTTGACGCCGGATCATCGCTTCAAGACCCGCGCCGAAATGGCGGTGCTGTTCGCAGACCTGCCGGAAGCCCTCGCATCCACCGTCGAGATCGCGAAGCGCTGCGCCTACCGGCCGCGCACCCGCAAGCCGATCCTGCCGCGTTTTACGGTGGGCGGCGACAACGCGGCGGACGGGGAGAGCGCGGAGGCCGAGGAATTGCGCCGTCAGGCCGAGGACGGCCTCGCATGGCGTTTGCAGAAGTACGGCCTGGCGCCCGGCACAACCGAAGAAGATTACGCAAAGCGTCTGGCGTTCGAGATCGACGTCATCACGCGCATGAAGTATCCCGGCTACTTCCTGATCGTGTCGGACTTCATCAAGTGGGCGAAGGCGCATGGTATTCCGGTGGGGCCGGGGCGTGGTTCGGGCGCGGGTTCGCTGGTTGCCTATGCACTCACCATCACCGACCTCGATCCGATCCGCTTCGGTTTGCTGTTCGAGCGCTTCCTCAATCCGGAGCGCGTCTCGATGCCGGACTTCGACATCGACTTCTGTCAGGACCGCCGCGGCGAAGTCATCCGCTACGTGCAGGAGCGTTACGGCCGTGAACAGGTCGGGCAGATCATCACCTTCGGAACGCTGCAGGCGCGCGGCGTGCTGCGTGACGTGGGCCGTGTCTTGCAGATGCCTTACGGGCAGGTGGACCGGCTGACCAAGCTGGTGCCGCAGAATCCCGCCGCGCCCGTGACGCTGGCGAAGGCGATCGAGAGCGAGCCGAAGCTGCAGGCGTTCCGCGATGAAGACCCCGTGATCGCACGCGCCTTCGACATTGCGCAGCGCCTTGAAGGCCTGACGCGCCACGCCTCGACCCATGCGGCGGGCATCGTGATCGGCGACCGGCCTTTGAGCGAACTCGTGCCGATGTACCGCGATCCGAAATCGGACATGCCGGTCACCCAGTTCAACATGAAGTGGGTGGAGCCTGCGGGCCTCGTGAAGTTCGACTTCCTCGGCCTGAAAACGCTGACTGTGCTCGATGTCGCGGTGAAGCTGCTCAAGCAGCGCAACACCGACGTCGATCTGGCGCATCTGCCGCTCGACGACAAGAAGAGCTACGAGATGCTGGCGCGCGGCGAAGTGGTCGGTGTGTTCCAGGTTGAAAGTCAGGGCATGCGGCGGGCGCTGGTCGACATGCGGCCGGACCGTCTGGAAGACCTGATCGCGCTGGTGGCGCTGTATCGTCCGGGTCCGATGGCGAACATCCCGACCTACTGCGCGCGCAAGCATGGCGACGAAGAGTCGGACTACATGCATCCGATGCTTGAGCCGATCCTGAAGGAGACCTTCGGCGTCATCATCTATCAGGAACAGGTGATGCAGATCGCGCAGGTGATGGCGGGCTATTCGCTCGGCGACGCCGACCTCTTGCGCCGCGCTATGGGCAAGAAGATCCGCGCGGAGATGGACAAGCAGCGCGAGATTTTCGTCGCGGGCGCGACGAAGAACAACGTGCCGAAGGGGCAGGCCGAGACGATTTTTGAACTGCTGGCGAAGTTCGCGGACTACGGTTTCAACAAGAGCCACGCCGCGGCCTATGCGCTGGTGTCGTTTCAGACCGCCTATATGAAGGCCCATTATCCGGTGGAGTTCATCGCGGCGTCGATGACGCTGGACATGAACAACACCGACAAGCTGTCGGAATTCCGCGCCGAAGCGCAGCGGCTCGGCATCAAGGTCGAACCGCCGTCGGTCAATCGCTCCGGTCCGACCTTCGAGGTCAGCGAGAATACGATCTATTACGCGCTCGCGGCGCTCAAGGGCGTCGGCCAGCAGGCGGTGGAGATGATCGTCGAGGCGAGGGGTGACCGGCCCTTCACGTCGCTGGCGGATTTCGCGTCCCGCGTCAGTCCGCGCGCGATCAACAAGCGTGTGGTGGAAAGCCTCGCGGCGGCCGGCGCGTTCGATTGTCTCGACAGCAACCGCGCGCGGGTGTTCGCAGGCGCCGATGCTATTCTTGCCGCCTGCCAGCGCAGCCATGAGGCGGCCACCAGCGGCCAGAACGACATGTTCGGCGGCATGGCGGATGCACCGAGCATCGTGCTTCCGAACATCGAGCCGTGGCTGCCGGCAGACCGCCTGCGCCGCGAATACGACGCCATCGGTTTCTTCCTGTCGGGCCATCCGCTGGACGACTATTCCACCGCGCTGAAGCGCCTGCGCGTCCAGTCATGGACCGAGTTTTCCCGCGCGGTGAAGACCGGCGCGACCGCAGGGCGTGTCGCTGCGACGGTGGTGTCGCGGATGGAGCGGCGGACCAAGACCGGCAACAAGATGGGCATCATCGGCCTGTCCGACCCGACCGGACATTTCGAGGCGGTGCTGTTCTCCGAAGGCCTTGCGCAATACCGCGACGTGCTCGAACCGGGCACGGCGGTGCTGATGCAGATCGGCGCGGAGTTGCAGGGCGAAGACGTGCGCGCCCGCATTCTCCATGCGGAGCCGCTCGATGCTGCTGCCGCCAAGACGACATCGAGCCTGCGGATCACCGTCCGGGACGACAAGCCGATCGACTCGATCCGGAAGCGGCTGGAGATGTCGCCGCCCGGCGCGACCTCGTCCGGCGAGATCACCGTGGAAATGATCCTCGATATGGAGACGGCGGTGACAATGAAGCTGCCGGGGAAGTTTCCCCTGTCGCCCCAGATTGCGGGTGCGCTCAAGGCGGTCTCCGGGGTGGTGGACGTGCAGATGGTGTGACCAAAGGCGGGGAGGATCCGCCGCCTTATTCCGACTATCATTCGTTCAACCAATGTTCATGCGGCGCGGAGTTGACTGCACCGTTGGGCTGAACAGGAATGGTGTCATGCGCGGAATGAGCAAATTCTTCGGCATCGCGGCGGTGCTGGCTTTTGCGGCGATGGCGTTGCCGCTTCGCGCACAAACGCCACCGCCTGGGCAAGGCCAGCAGGGCCGCATCGCGCTGGTGATCGGCAACGGCAATTACGCGAGCGCGCCGCTGGCGACCGCCGCCAACGATGCCGGCCTGATTGCGCAGACGCTGCAGGCGGCAGGCTTCGATGTGGTCGGCGCCCGCGACCTCGATGGCGAGACGCTGCGGCAGACCTTCCGCGATTTCATCCAGAAGGCGCAGAAGGCCGGTCCCGATACGGTCGCGATGATCTATCTCTCCGGGTATGGCCTGCAGCTTGCCGGCGAGAACTACTTCGCGCCTGTCGATGCGGCGATGGCACGCGACACCGACGTTCCGGTGGAAGGCCTGCGGATCGGCGACTACATCCGCCAGTTGTCGGCGTTGCCGCTCAAGGCCAACATTGTGGTACTCGATACCGCCTACAATTCTCCGTTCGCGAAGGAAGGCCAGCCGCTCGCCGGCGGCCTTGCGCTGATGGAGCCGGAGCCGAAGGGCCTGATCGCGTTCAACGCCGCGCCGGGAACGGTCGCGCCGATCCCGACTGGGAACTACGGACCTTATGCGCAGGCGCTGGCGGAAATGATCCGCACCGGCGGCATTTCGCTGCCGGAAGTGTTCAACCGCACCCGGCTGCGCGTCAACGACGTGACCAAGGGCGCTCAGGTGCCGTGGGATGCGCAGAAGCTCGAAGGCGACTTTGTGTTCTTCGACCGTGCGCCCGATGCGCCGCCGCTGCAGGCCAATCAGGATGCTGCCGCGCGCACGAAGCCGATCCGCGATTTCAGCGCGCAGGAGGCCTACACCGCGGCGCTCGAACGCGACACTATTGCGGACTACGAAGCGTTTCTTGCGGCATATCCGGACGATCCGATGGCCAAGCGGGTGAGGGCGATTGTTGCTGCACGCCGTGAAGCAATCACGTGGCGGCAGACCTATCGCGCCAACACGCAGCAGGCCTACTGGTCCTACCTCAAGCGTTATCCGAAAGGGCCGCATGCCGCCGACGCGCGCCGCAGGCTCGCCAACATCGCCGCCGCGCTCGAGCCGCCGCCGGCGTTCGATGCCTATGCCTACGATGTGCCGCCGCCGCCGGAATACGAATACGAGTATGTCGATCGTCCGTATCTGATGTTCGACGATCCGGTGTTCGCATTCGCGCCGCCGCCACCGCCGCCGGTGTTTTTCCTGCCACCGCCGCCGCCGGATTTCGTCGTGCTCGATCCGCCGTATTACTACGACGATGTCTATTATCTGCCGCAGCCGGTGTTCATCCCGATTCCGGTCTTCATCCGGCCGCCGGTCTATGTGCGCCCGCCGGTGAACCGTTTCCTGTTCACGAACATCCACAACACCAACGTGATCAACAACATCATCAACCGGCGTCCCGCGTCAGCGCTCCCTCCGGGCGTTCGGCCCGGCGGTCAGTTCAGGCCGGAGGCGGGACGGCGACCGGGCGGTCCCGGTGCCGCACCGCTGGCGCGTCCGGCATTTGCGCCGGGACTGCCGCCGTCGGCTGAACGCCGGGGCAATCTCATTCGTCAGGGCCGGGTCACCGCACCGGCTGGTGTGCTGCCGGTCGCGGCGGGGCGTGGACGTCCGGGAGGACCGGGTGCGCCGGCGGGAGTCGCGCCGGGCAATCTGCCTGCGAACAACGTGTTGCCGGGACAGCGGCCTGGCGGCAGGCCCGACGGCCGTCCGGGCGCGCGACCCTTGCCCAATGGCTTACCCAATGCCTTGCCCGCGCCGGGCGCCAGTGGTCCGCAAGCTCGACCGGATGGCGGCCGACCCGGACGGTTCGACCGCAGGCCCGGTGGAGCACCGGCTTCCGGTCCGCCCGCTGCCGTGCGTCCGGGTGCGACCGCACCGCAGACCCCGCCATCGGCGCGGCCGGGCCGTCCGGAACGCCCTCAGTTCCAGGCTCGGCCGAGGCCGGATGCGGCCGCGCGTCCCCAGCCGCAAGTCCAGCGTCCCCAGTTCCAGCGGCCTCAGTTCCAGCGGTCTCCGGCGGCTGCTCCGCGTCCTCAAATGGCTCCGAGGCCGCAACCTCAGTTCCAGCGGCCGCAAATGGCTCCCAGGCCTCAATTTCAACGGCCTCAGCCTCAGATGGCGCCACGGCCCCAGCCGCAGTTCCAGCGGCCGGCTGTGCCGCCACCACGGCCCCAGATGGCCCCGAGGCCGCAAATGGCCCCGCGGCCCGCTCCGATGGCGCGGCCGGCGCCTCCGCCACGGCCGGCAGCTCCCGCGCGGGCGATCCCCAAGCCGCCGGGTTAACGGCCCGTCGCAAAAAAGCCCTGCCCGGATCGGTGGGGCTTGGACTGTAAAAGCGGCTGGATTTGCTTGCTTAACCCCGGTTGCGTGGGTATAAGCCGCGCATCTCACACGGAAGCATGGCTGTTAAAGGCCGTCCGGTGGCAACCGGGCCGCGATCCCTTTGGTTCGTCGGTTTGATTTGCTCACACGCTTCCGGAGGAACCAACCGGAGAAGAAACCTATGGCACTGCCCGATTTTTCTATGCGTCAGCTCCTTGAAGCTGGCGTGCACTTTGGCCACCAGGCCCACCGCTGGAATCCGAAGATGGCGGATTACATTTTCGGCGCCCGCAACAACATCCACATCATCGACCTCGCGCAGACCGTGCCGATGCTTCATCGCGCGCTGCAGGCTGTCAGCGACACCGTGGCCAAGGGTGGCCGCGTGCTGTTCGTCGGCACCAAGCGTCAGGCTCAGGACGGCGTGGCGGAAGCTGCGAAGCGTTCTGCGCAGTACTTCGTCAACTCGCGCTGGCTCGGCGGCACGCTGACCAACTGGAAGACGGTGTCCGGCTCGATCAAGCGTCTGCGTCAGCTCGACGAGATGCTCGGCTCGGGTGAGGGCGCGCAGTACACCAAGAAAGAACGCCTGACGCTTCAGCGCGAGCGCGACAAGCTCGACCGTTCGCTCGGCGGCATCAAGGACATGGGCGGCTTGCCCGATCTGATCTTCGTGATCGACACCAACAAGGAAGACATCGCGATTGCCGAAGCCAACCGCCTGAACATTCCCGTGGCTGCGATCGTCGACACCAACTGCGATCCGAAGGGCATTTCGTATGTCGTTCCCGGCAACGACGACGCCGGCCGCGCGATCTCGCTGTATTGCGACCTCGTTGCCCGTGCGGTGATCGACGGTATTTCGCGCGCACAGGGCGGCGCCGGCATCGACATCGGCGCCATGGCGAATCCGGCCGCTGAAGCGATTGCGCCTGCGAAGTCGGAAGGCTTCCAGGGTCTTGCCGGTCCGCGTGGCGTTGCCGACGACCTCAAGAAGCTCTCCGGCGTGTCGGGCGCGATCGAAAAGAAGCTGAACGACCTCGGCATCTTCCACTACTGGCAGATCGCCGAACTCGATCACGACACCGCCCACAAGGTCGGCGAAGAAGTCGGTCTTCCGGCGCGTGCCGACGGCTGGGTCGCCCAGTCCAAGGCGCTGACCGCGGAAGCGGAATAAGCCTCACGCGTTTGTCGCGGCCGGGTCATCCGGCCGCGATATCCACGACCGCACGGATTCGCCCACAGCGGATACCGGTTTTGCGATCAGACGACGCTTAACCCATATGTAGAACCTGCGCGTCGAATCCGGCTTGCCAGCTCACGCTGCGCCGCGCGGCCCGCACAGGCAAAGGACATCCCACTATGACAGCGATCACAGCAGCGATGGTCAAGGATCTGCGCGAGAAGACCGGCGTAGGCATGATGGACTGCAAGCAGGCGCTCAACGAGACCAGCGGCGACATGGAAGCGGCCATCGACTGGCTGCGCAAGAAGGGCCTCTCGAAGGCCGCCAAGAAGGCCGGCCGTGTCGCGGCTGAGGGGCTGATCGCCGCGATCACGGAAGGCACCAAGGGCGTCGTCGTCGAGGTCAACTCCGAAACCGACTTTGTTGCGCGCAACGATCAGTTCCAAGGCCTGGTCAAGATGATCGGCCAGGTGGCGCTCAAGACCGGCACCGACGTCGAGAAGATCAAGGCTGCCAAGGTCGGCGACATCACCGTCGAGCGCGCGATCGCCGACGCGATTGCGACCATCGGCGAGAACATGACCCTGCGTCGCGCGGCTGAACTCTCGGTGAAGGATGGCGTCGTTGCCAGCTACATCCATAACGCCGTGTTCGATGGTCTCGGCAAGATGGGCGTGCTGGTCGCGCTCGAATCGACCGGCGCGAAGGACGAACTGGCAGCGCTGGGCCGCCAGATCGCGATGCACGTTGCCGCGACCAATCCGCAGGCGCTGGACGCCGCCGGCCTCGACCCGGCCGTGGTTGCCCGCGAGAAGGACGTGATGGCCGACAAGTACCGTCAGCAGGGCAAGCCGGATGCGATGATCGCCAAGATCGTCGAATCGGGCCTGAAGACCTACTACAAGGAAGTGACCCTGCTGGAGCAGGCTTTCATTCACGACAACGCCAAGACCGTGGCGCAGGCCGTGAAGGATGCTGAGGGCAAGGTCGGCGCGCCTATCAAGGTGACCGGCTTTGTGCGCTATGCTCTGGGCGAGGGAATCGAAAAGCAGGAATCCGATTTCGCTGCTGAAGTCGCCGCCGCTGCAGGCCAGGGGTAACGGCACGACGCGCGTCTATCGGAGTCCTGAGTGCACCGGGCGAGAAGGCTCGCCCGGCACAGCGCCCAGTTCGAGAGAGTGAGCGATCGTATGGCTGAACCGTCCTATCGGCGTGTCGTGGTCAAGGTGTCCGGCGAGTTTCTCGCCGGGGACCAGTCTTTCGGTATTCACCAGCCCACCATCGACCGGATCGCAAGCGACCTGATCAAGGCGCGCGAACTCGGCGTCGAGATTGCTGTCGTCGTCGGCGGCGGCAACATCTTCCGCGGCGTGGAAGTCTCGTCGCGTGGCGTGTCGCGCACCACCGGCGACACCATGGGCATGCTGGCCACCGTGATGAACTGCCTCGCGCTGGAATCGGCGCTGGAGCGCAAGGGGCAGTCGGCCCGCGTGCTCTCGGCCTTTGTCATGCCGCAGGTTTGCGAACTCTTCACCCGCGCCGCCGCACACCGTTATCTCGCGGAAGGCCGCATCGTGGTGCTCGCCGGCGGGACCGGCAATCCTTACTTTACGACCGATACGACCGCGGTGCTGCGTGCTGCCGAAATCGGCGCGCAGGCGGTGCTCAAGGCGACGAATGTGGATGGCGTCTACAGCGCCGATCCGAAGAAAGACAAGACCGCTACGCGATTTGAACGCCTGAGCCATTCGCAGGCGGTGGAAGGTGGCTATAAGGTGATGGACGCGACCGCCTTCGCGCTTGCCCGCGAGACCTCATTGCCTATCATCGTGTTCTCCATCGCGGAGCCGGGTTCGATCGGTGCCGTGCTGACCGGCAAGGGCAAGAGCACGATTGTTTCGGGCTGACGGGCGGTGACGCGAAGCCAAAAATAAGAGTTTTGACAATAAGATACGCGGTGCGGCCGGAAGACGGGCCGCAGGAGACCTAAAGGAGTACCATCGCATGGCCGCCGGGAATTTCGACATCAACGATCTCAAGCGCCGCATGGAAGGCGCGCTGACGGCGCTTAAGCACGAACTGGGCGGACTGCGCACCGGGCGCGCCGCGATCTCGATGGTCGAGCCGGTTCAGGTCGAGGCCTATGGCAGCCACATGCCGCTCAATCAGGTGGCGACGGTGAGCGTGCCGGAGCCGCGCATGCTGTCGGTTCAGGTCTGGGACAAGTCGATGGTCAAGGCGGTCGAAACCGCCATCGTCAATTCCAACCTCGGCCTGTCGCCGGCGACCGAGGGTCAGGTGATCCGTCTGCGCATTCCCGAACTCAACGAAGAGCGCCGCAAGGAACTGGTGAAAGTTGCGCACAAGTACACCGAAGCCGCGCGTGTGGCCGTGCGTCATGTTCGCCGCGATGGTCTCGATATGCTGAAGAAGCTCGAGAAGGATCATCAGATTTCGGAAGACGACGAGAAGCGTTTGTCGAACGATGTTCAGAAGGCGACCGATGCCGCTATCGCCGAAGTCGACAAGGCGCTCGCGACCAAGGAAAAAGAAATCCTCACCGTCTAAGGGATCGCAATGTCGAACGGCGTCATGCCAAAGCCAGATGGATCGGATCGTGCCGGCGCGCCCCGGCATGTCGCGATCATTATGGATGGCAATGGACGCTGGGCGGCGGCGAGGGGACTGCCGCGCGCGGAAGGTCATCGCCGCGGCGTCGAGGCGCTTCGGAAGGTGGTGCGCGCCTCCCACGAACTCGGGATTTCCTATCTCACGATCTTCTCGTTCAGTTCCGAGAACTGGTCGCGCCCCGCGAGCGAGATCGGCGACCTGTTCGGACTGCTCCGCCGCTTCATCCGTAACGATCTGGCGACGCTGCATGCCGACGGCGTCTGCGTGCGTGTGATCGGCGAGCGCGAGGGACTTGAGTCCGATATCTGCGCGCTGCTGACCGAGGCGGAAGACCTGACACGCAACAACACCCGGCTGACGCTTGTCGTTGCCTTCAACTACGGCTCGCGTCAGGAAATCGCGAATGCCGCGCAGCGGCTCGCGCGCGAAGTCGCGGAGGGCAAGCGCGATCCTGCGACGATTACGCCGGACGTGCTGGGCGCTCATCTCGACACGTCGGACATTCCCGATCCAGATCTGATCATCCGCACCAGCGGCGAGCAGCGTCTGTCGAACTTCCTGATGTGGCAGGCGGCCTACAGCGAACTGGTGTTTGTGCCGATCCACTGGCCGGATTTCGACAAGGCCGCGCTTGAGGGCGCGATTGCCGAATACGCCACCCGCGAACGGCGCTTCGGCGGCCTCGTGGCCAAGACCGTCGCAAAGACCGGATCGTGAGCGGCGTGGCCCCCGACGCGCCAGCGACAGCCGACAGCGCCAAGGGGTCGAGCAATCTCTACATGCGCGTTGTCGCGGCGCTGGTGCTTGCGCCGCTGACCATCGCGATCGCCTGGTTAGGGGGCTGGATATGGGCCTGCGTGGTCATCGCCGCGGCCGCGCTGTTGTATTTCGAGTGGCTGATGATTGTCGGTGTTTCCGGCAACAGGCGTGTTGTTGTGGCGGGAATTGCGGCGCTCGCGCTTGCGGGTATCTGTCTGATGTTGCTGCGGACCGATATCGCGGCGGCGGTCGTCTTGGCCGGGATTCTGGCGGCCGCAACGATGGCCAAGGACAAGCGCGGATGGATTGCGAGCGGGCTTGTCTACGCAGCGGCGGCGCTGATCGCCACGATCCTTGTCCGGCGTGATGCGGAATTTGGATTTATCGGACTGATGTTCGTGCTGCTGGTGGTCTGGGTCACCGATATCGGCGGGTATTTCGCCGGGCGCGGCATCGGGGGCCCCAAGCTATGGCCGCGTGTCAGTCCGAAGAAAACGTGGGCCGGCGCGATCGGCGGGCTGGTGCTGGCGCTTGTCGTCGCGGCTGGATTCGCGCTGCTCGGGTTCGGCAGGATGGGCCCGTTGCTTTTGCTCGGCGCGGTGCTGTCGGTGGTCTCGCAACTCGGCGATCTGTTCGAGTCGGCGGTGAAGCGCCGGTTCGATGTGAAGGATTCGAGCCATATCATCCCGGGCCACGGCGGCCTGCTGGACCGGCTCGACGGTTTCGTTGCAGCGATTGTTGTTGCTGCTCTCATAGGTTTTTCGCGCGGCGGTCTCGACGGGATCGGCCGCGGTTTCATGGTTTGGTGATGCGATGAATGCTGTTCCGTTGCGTAACAACAAGGCCGCGGACGCCGCGGTGCGGACGGTCACGGTGCTGGGTGCCACGGGATCCATCGGCGACAGCACGATGGACCTGCTGCGTGCCTCGCCCGAGCGCTATCAGGTCGAGGCGCTGACGGCGAACAGCAATGTCGAAGGTCTTGCGAAACTCGCGAAGGAATTCGGCGCGCGCTTTGTGGCCGTCGCCGACGCCTCGAAGCTCGGCGAACTGCGCGATGCGCTCGCAGGAACCGACACCGCCAGCGGGGCAGGCGACAGCGCGATTGTCGAGGCAGCGGAGCGTTCGGCCGACTGGGTGATGGCGGCGGTGAGCGGCGCGGCGGGCCTGAAGCCTGCGCTCGCAGCGGCGGATCGCGGTGCGACTATCGCGCTCGCCAACAAGGAATGCCTTGTTTGCGCCGGTGACTTCTTCATGGATCGCGCGGCCAAAGCGGGCGCGACCGTACTGCCGGCGGATTCCGAACATAACGCGCTGTTTCAGGCGTTGGCCTCGGGTAACCGCGAAGAACTGGTGCGCGTCATCATCACGGCGTCCGGAGGTCCGTTCCGGACGTGGAAAGCTGCCGACATTGCGCAGGCGACGCTCGCGCAGGCCCTCAAGCATCCGAACTGGAGCATGGGCCAGAAGATCACCATCGATTCCGCCTCGATGATGAACAAGGGCCTCGAGGTGATCGAAGCCTCCTACCTGTTCGCGCTGTCGCCGGATGAAATCGACGTGCTGGTGCATCCGCAGTCCATCGTTCACGGCATGGTGGAATTTTCCGACCGCTCGGTGATGGCGCAGCTCGGGACACCCGACATGCGGACGCCCATCGCCCATTGCCTCGGCTGGCCGGATCGCATCGCGGGCCGCGCGGCAACGCTGGATCTGGCCAAGATCGGCTCGCTGACCTTCGAGGCGCCTGATTACGACCGCTTCCCTGGCCTGAAACTCGCTTACGACGCGCTGCGGACCGGCAATGGCGCGACCACCGTCTACAACGCGGCGAACGAGGTCGCGGTGGCGGCGTTCGTTGCGCAGAAAATCCGGTTTGGCGGGATCGCCCAGCTTGTCGAGGCGACGCTGAATGCGTGGGTGCGGGCAGGGAATCTCGCGCCGCTGTCCTCGGCGGATGACGCGATTTCCGTTGACCATGCTGCGCGAAATAGTGCTGCCGCCCTCTTGCCTCAAATTGCCTTAAAGGCATCCTAGTCAGTTGGGACCGGGCCGGGCGGCCCGTTGCGAGGGATAGGGTTGTGGATTTTTTCCTGAATGGTTTCAATACGTTGAGTCATGGCTTGATCGGCTACATCATCCCGTTTCTGTTCGTCCTGACCATCGTCGTTTTCTTCCATGAGCTTGGGCATTTTCTCGTCGCCCGCTGGGCCGGGGTGAAGGTCCTGACGTTCTCCCTTGGCTTTGGTCCGGAACTGTTCGGATTCAACGATCGCCATGGCACCCGCTGGAAGGTGTCGGCCATTCCGCTCGGCGGCTACGTCAAGTTCTTTGGCGACGATTCCGAGGCCAGCACGCCGTCGGCCGATACGCTCAAAACTATGACGGCGGATGAGCGCAAGGTCAGCTTTCATCACAAGAAGGTCGGGCCGCGGGCCGCCATCGTGGCCGCGGGGCCGATTGCCAATTTTCTGCTCGCGATTGTGATTTTCGCGGCGCTTTTCACCTTTTTCGGCAAGCCAAGCCAGACCGCTCGGGTTGATTCTATTCAGGAAAATAGCGCCGCTGCGGCGGCGGGCTTCAAGTCCGGCGATATTGTCACCGCCATCAATGGCGATGCCATCGAGAGCTTCACCGAGATGCAGCGCATTGTCAGCACCAAGGCTGGCGTGCCCCTGGTGTTTACGGTCAAGCGCGGCGACGAGGTCGTAAAGCTGAACGGAACGCCGCAGCTTCGCGAGATCAAGGACACATTCGGGAATGTCCATCGCGTCGGGATTCTCGGAATCACCCGCGCGACGGGGCCGGGCGATGTCGTCACCAAACCAGTGAATCCCGCGACCGCTGTTTGGCTCGGCGTGAAGGAAACCTGGTTCGTTGTTGACCGGACCTTCTCCTACATCGGCGGGATATTCACCGGCCGGGAAAACGCCGATCAGGTCGGCGGCCCGATCCGAATCGCCCAGATATCGGGGCAGGTGGCCACGATCGGGCTTTCAGCCCTGATTCACCTGGCTGCGGTACTCTCGGTCTCGATTGGCCTTTTGAACCTGTTCCCGGTGCCGCTGCTCGACGGTGGTCACCTTTTGTTCTATGCGATCGAGGCGGTCCGCGGCAAACCGCTTTCCGAGCGTTCGCAGGAACTGGGTTTCCGTGTCGGACTGGCGCTGGTGCTGATGCTGATGCTGTTTGCGACCTACAACGACATCCTGCATCTGGCGGCGTCCTGATTGCGGCTTTTTTACAGGCGTGGCCGATCAGCAACGTCTTGTTGGGAAATTGGAATTGCGCTGAGAAACGTCGTTTGCCGGTCAGGCAAAATTGGCTACAAGCAGTGCAACAATTGGGGAATCTCCCGGCCCGGTTTGGCCGGCTTTGGAATGACAAGGGCGCCTTGCGCATGATGGTTGGATTGCGAGTGCTAAGGGGCGGTTTGACCGCTGCCCTGATCATGTTTGCTTTGCCGGTTGCCGCCGTGGCGACCGCCTCGCTCGTATCGTCGCAGGCTGTTGCCCAGACCGCTGCCTCCATCGGCGTGGAGGGCAACCGCCGTATCGAAGCCGATACCATCCGCTCCTACTTCAAGCCCGGGCCCAACGGACGCCTCGACAGCGCCCGTATCGACGACGGTCTGAAGGCCCTGATCGAGACCGGCCTGTTCCAGGACGTGAAGATCAATCAGGCAGGCGGCCGGCTGGTCGTTGTGGTCGTCGAGAACCCGGTCATCGGCCGCGTGGCCTTTGAGGGCAACAAGAAGGTCAAGGACGAGCAGCTTCTGGCCGAAGTCCAGTCCAAGCCGCGCGGAACCCTGTCGCGCGCGATGGTGCAGTCCGACACGGCGCGCATCACCGAAATCTATCGCCGTAACGGACGTTATGACGTCAAGGTCGAGCCGAAGATCATCGACCAGCCGAACAATCGCGTCGATCTGGTTTTTGAAGTCAGCGAAGGCGTCAAGACCGGCGTGAAGTCGATCGAGTTCGTCGGCAACAAGGCGTTTTCGGCCTATCGCCTGCGGGACATCATCAAGACCCGCGAATCCAATTTCCTCAGCTTCCTTGGCAACAACGACGTCTACGATCCGGACCGAGTCGAGGCGGATCGTGACGTGCTGCGCCGGTTCTATCTGAAAAACGGTTATGCCGACGTTCAGATCGTCGCGGCGCTGACCGAGTACGACCCGGAGCGCAAGGGCTTCCTCGTGACGTTCAAGATCGAGGAAGGTCAGCAGTATCGCGTGGGATCTGTGGAGTTCCAGTCGAGCATCGCGACCCTCGATGGCAACTCGTTCCGCAGCCTGTCGCGTGTCAGCGTGGGGTCGGTCTACAACGCCGAGGCGGTCGAAAAGTCGGTCGAGGAAATGTCGATCGAGGCCTCGCGCCGCGGCTACGCTTTCGCGACCGTGAAGCCGCGCGGCGACCGCAATTTCGAGGCGCACACGGTGTCGATCGTGTTTGCGATCGACGAGGGTCCGCGCACTTACATCGAGCGCATCAATGTTCGCGGCAATACGCGTACGCGCGATTACGTTATTCGCCGCGAGTTCGATATTTCGGAAGGCGATGCCTATAACCGTGCGCTGGTCGATCGTGCAGAGCGCCGCCTGAAGAATCTCGATTATTTCAAGAGCGTGAAGATCGTTCCCGAGCCGGGTTCGTCGTCGGATCGCGTCGTCCTGAACGTCGATCTCGAAGAAAAGTCGACCGGTGACTTCTCGGTGTCCGGCGGTTACTCGACGGCTGACGGCTTCCTCGGCGAAGTCAGTATCTCCGAACGCAATCTTCTCGGCCGGGGCCTGTATGCCAAGGCGGCCGTGCAGTACGGCCAGCGCACCCAAGGTTATCAGTTGTCGTTCGTGGAGCCGTATCTGCTCGGCTATCGCGTCGCGCTGGGCCTCGATTTCTATCAGCGCAAGCAGCTTGCCTCGACCTATGTGTCTTACGACTCCAAGTCCATGGGGTTCAGCCCCCGCCTCGGCTTCCAGCTCCGCGAAGACCTGAATCTGCAGTTGCGCTATTCGATTTCACAGCAGGAAATCACGCTGCCGGACTACCTGAAGAACTGTAATAACTTTGGTTCGGGTGTCGCAGGCAGTTCTTATTACCCAACGCCAGCATACCTTCTTGCTGGCGGGGATCCGGCCAATCAAAACGGCGGTACGCCTTACAGTGCCGCTGTTGGCGGAAACAACTGCTTTGCAGACGGTGAAGCCTCCGCAGCGGTCAAGCAGGCTCTTGCCAATGGTGCAGTCACAACCTCGGCTATCGGCTACACGCTGCAGTACAACACCCTCGATAACAACAAGGATCCAACCAGCGGCATCCTCGCCGTCCTCAATCAGGACTTTGCCGGCGTTGGCGGTGACGTGAGCTATCTGAAGACCATCGGCGACGTGAAGCTCTATACGCCGGTCGTGTCCGATATCGTCGGCGTTCTGCGCCTGCAAGGCGGTGTGCTGACCGACACCGGCAAGGGTCTGCGCATGCTGGATCACTTCCAGATGGGGCCGAACCTCGTCCGCGGTTTCGCGCCGCAGGGTCTCGGCCCGCGCGATATCAGCACCATTTCCTACAATGGTTATGGCGATGCACTGGGCGGCACCAAGTACTGGGGCGCTTCGGTCGAATTGCAGATGCCGTTCTGGTTCCTGCCCAAGGAAATCGGCCTGAAGGGCGCGGTCTACGCGGACGCCGGTTCGGTATTCGACTATCAGGGCGCGACTTCGCTTGTCGGAGGCTGTAACGGAAACGCGCAACAAAATGCGCAAAACCAGTGCATCCAACTGGTCGGTGACGACGGTCTGGTCCGATCCTCTGTGGGTGTCGGCCTGATCTGGCAGTCGCCATTCGGCCCGCTGCGCTTCGACTACGCGGTGCCGCTGACCAAGGGCCAGTATGACCGGACGCAGGAATTCCGGTTCGGCGGCGGTACATCCTTCTGAGCTCAAACCGGGCTCGTCCATCGACCTGGTGGAGTTGATTTGACATTCGCGCCCCGCTGGCAGCGAGTCCGCAGCGCGAATGTCAAATCCAAAACTCCACCAGAAACTTATGTTTGCTAGTGGTCCTTTAATTCTAACATTCGCAGAAGGGTTCGCTGCAGCGGGATGCGAATGTTAGAATTGGACCACTAGCGGGTTCCAGCCATCCGGCTGGGACCCGCTCGACTATTTTGTTGCAGGCATTTTCCTTCTCCGGTCAGGAACTGGTGGCACGGGAAAATGCATTTTCCTGGCCGCGGCGGGTGGAATGACGCAAGGGACCTTCTTTAGACGTCCTTCACCGGTGACACTGGCGGATCTCGCCGCGCTCACCGGCGCTCAACTGGCCGACCCGGCGGCCGCAGGAAAGACCATTGCGGGAGCGGCCTCGCTCGACCGGGCCGGGCCCGGCCACCTGACATTTTGCGAAAACAAGAAATACACGGCGCAGCTCGAACAGACCTATGCAGGGGCGATTCTGGTCAACGAGCGCATGGAGGGCAGTGTCCCTGTGCGCGTCGCCGTGCTCCGCGTGGCGGAGCCCTACAAGGCCTTCGTCACGGCCATGCGCGCGCTCTATCCCGATACGCTGCGGCCTGCGTCCTGGTTCGACAGCAAGGGCGTGGCAGCGAGCGCGGTGATCCATTCCACCGCCTATCTCGAAGACGACGTCGTGGTCGACCCGCTGGCGGTGATCGGGCCGGACGTCGAAATCGGCTCCGGGACGGTGATCGGGGCGGGGGCCGTCATCGGCGCGGGCGTCCGGATCGGGCGCGACTGTCATATTGGCGCGAATGCCTCGGTGCTGTGCGCTTTTATCGGCAACGATGTGATCATCCATCCGGGTTGCCGGATCGGACAGGACGGGTTCGGTTACCTGATGGGCGCCAAGGGCCATCAGAAGGTGCCGCAGGCGGGCCGGGTCATTATCCAGAACGGGGTCGAGATTGGGGCGGGCTGTACCATCGACCGCGGGGCATTGAATGACACGGTGATTGGCGAAGGCAGCAAGATCGACAACCTTGTCCAGATCGGCCACAACGTCGTCATCGGCCGCAATTGTGTCGTGGTCAGCCAGAGCGGAATTGCCGGAAGCTCCATCCTGGGAGATGGCGTTGTGCTCGCCGCCCGGATCGGCGTCAGCGACCACGCCGTCATCGGCGATGGCGCGCAGATTGCGGCGCGAAGCAGCGTTGTCGGTGAAGTGCCTGCCGGCGCGCGCTGGGGCGGCTCGCCCGCCAAGCCGATCAAGCAGTTCTTCCGAGAACTGTTCGAGGTCGAGCGTCTTGGCCGCGAAGGCAGTGCGAAACTGAAATCGAAGCCGTCCGGTTCGGGCGACGAGGAACAGAGATAATGGACGAGAAGGCGCCAATCACCATTGAGGCGGTGGATATCGGGCAGATACTCAAGACGCTGCCGCACCGCTATCCCATGCTGCTCATCGACCGCGTGATCGACATCCGCAGCGACTTCAGCGGCATCGGAATCAAGAACGTCTCGGCCAACGAACCGGTGTTCCAGGGGCACTTTCCGAACCGTCCTATTTACCCGGGCGTGCTGATGATCGAGGGCATGGCGCAGACAGCCGGGGTGATCGGCATGCTGTCGACCGAAACCGACCGCCCGACGGCGGTGTATTTCCTCACCATCGACAAGTGCAAATTTCGCAAGCCCACAGGGCCGGGTAACATTATCGAGTATCACATGCGGCTGGTGACACGGCGGCGGGACATGTGGTGGTTTCACGGCGACGCCAAGGTCAATGGTGAAATCGTCGCCCAGGCCGATGTCGGGGCCATGCTCGCCGACTGACTGCCTTGTCATCAAGCGTAACAATTGATGACCGCACCGTCACGCCTTCGTTTCAGATGAAGCGCGGACTGCATTATAAGATGGCATATCGTCTGCACGGCCGGCTGCGGCTGAACGAAAGGCATGCGGACAAGAGGAATTGATGAGCAAGATTGATTCGACTGCACGAATTGAAGATGGAGCCATCATTGGCGGCGGCGTAACCATCGGTCCATATTGTGTCATCGGACCGAACGTGACGATTGGAGCGGATTGCGTGTTGCAGGCCCATGTCAGCATCAGCGGTCACACCGCGCTGGGCGCAGGCTGTAAAGTGTTTCCGTTCGCTTCGCTCGGCGGAGCGCCTCAGGATCTTGGTTATCGCGACGAGCCGACCACCCTGGAGATCGGCGAAGGCTGCATCATCCGCGAAAGCGTGACCATGAATGTCGGGACCATGAAAGGCGGCGGCAAGACCCGCGTAGGCAAGAACGGTTTCTTCATGGCGTACTCGCATGTGGGCCACGACTGCATCGTCGGTGACAACGTGATCTTCGCCAACAGCGCCACGCTCGGCGGACATTGCGAGATCGGCGACTTCGTTTATTTCGGCGGCCTCTCGGCAGCGCATCAGTTCGTCCGGATCGGCGCGCAGGCCATGATCGGCGGGGTTTCCGGCCTTCGTCACGATGTAATTCCATATGGACTCGCCAGCGGTCAGTTCGCGCATCTCGAAGGATTGAATGTTGTCGGCATGCGCCGCCGTGGTTTCAATGCCACGCGGCTGCGGGTCGTTCGGGATTTCTATCAGCAGTTGTTTCATGGCGGCGGCGTCTTTGCCGCGCGGCTAGAATCATTGCGGCCGATGGCGAGTGCTGATCCGGCAATCGCGGAAATTCTGGCATTCATCGATCTGGGCGAGAAGCGCCCGCTCTGCATGGCCCACAACAATCCGAATAAATCAACCGAACGGTCTCACCTCGAAGCACGATGACAGCATCCCCTGCATTGTCCCCGACGGTCGGCATCATTGCAGGAGCCGGAGTGCTGCCGTTTTCGGTGGCGGAATTGCTTCAAGCCCGGGGCCGCGCGGCATTTCTGTTCGCGATCCGCGGCTTCTGCGATCCCGTGCGCGTCGCGCAGTATCCTCATCACTGGGTTGCGCTCGGTCAGGTCGGCAGGCTGACGCGCCTGCTTCGCGCCGAAGGCTGCGATGACGTTGTGTTCATCGGCGGACTGGTCCGGCCGGCACTGTCCGAAATCCGTCTCGATTTCGGTACCCTTCGCGCCATTCCGGCAATTGCAAAGGCGCTGCGCGGCGGTGACGATCACCTTCTGACCGGTATCGGCCGCATTTTTGAGCGGCATGGTTTTCGTCTTATCGGCATCCAGGACGTCGCGCCTGAACTTCTCATGCCTGAAGGCAGCATCACACGTCTTGCGCCCGATGCGGATGCACTTGCCGACATCGCGAAGGGACGCGATCTGATGCGCGCGATCAGCCCGTTCGACGTCGGCCAGGCGGTGGTGGTCATCGACGGCCACGTCGTCGCGGTTGAGGATATCGAGGGCACCGATCAGCTTCTGGCGCGGGTGGCGCGGTTGCGGACGGAGAAGAGAATTCGCGCCAAGCCAGGACGCGGCGTTCTGGTGAAGACGCCGAAGGTGCAGCAGGATTTGCGTTTCGATCTGCCGACGCTCGGGCCGAAGACCATCGACGGCATCGTTGCCGCCGGATTGGCAGGCATCGGCATCGTCGCAGGCCGTACGCTGGTGGCCGAAGCCGATGTGATGACGGCGAAGGCCGATGCCGCCGGACTGTTCGTCACGGGATTGCCGCTGTGAGCGGCGGAAAAGCCCTGCAGGGGCCGAAGGTCTTTGTGATTGCCGCGGAGGAGTCCGGAGATCGGCTCGGGGCCGGGCTGATCAGGGCGTTGCGCGAAAAGCTCGGGCCTCAAGCGACGTTCTCCGGCATCGGCGGCAGCCACATGGCGGAGCAGGGGCTGGTGTCTCTGTTTCCGACCGAACAACTGGCGATTATCGGCATCGTGGCCATCCCCAAGCGTCTGCCGATGATACTGAGGCGGATTCGGGAGGCGGCTGATGCGGTTCTCGCGGCGAAACCTGACGTGCTGGTGATTATCGACAGTCCGGATTTCACGCATCGCGTGGCGCGGCGGGTTCGCGCACGCGATCCTTCGATTCCGATTGTCGACTATGTATCGCCGACAGTCTGGGTCTGGCGGCCGGGCCGTGCCCGCAAGATGCGTGCCTATGTCGATCACCTGCTGGCGGTTCTGCCGTTCGAGCCGGAGGTTCACCGCAAGCTCGGCGGCCCGCCATGCAGTTATGTCGGTCATCCGCTGCTGGATGATCTCGGCGCATTGAGGCCGGATGCGAATGAGCAGGCACGGCGTGTGGCACAGCCACCCGTGTTACTGGTGCTGCCGGGAAGCCGGCGCAGCGAGATCAGGCGCAATATGGCGATCTTTGGCGAGACGCTTCGGCTGTTACGGGAACAGGGCGTGGCGTTCGAGCCGGTATTGCCGACCGTGCCGCATCTGGCCGAAAGCGTCCGTGCCGTCGCGGCAGGCTGGCCGGTGCAGCCCGATATCGTGGTCGGTGAAGTCGCGAAAAGAGCTGCGTTTCGTGCGGCGCGCGCCGCGCTCGCCAAGTCGGGCACGGTAACGCTGGAACTGGCGCTGGCAGGTGTGCCGATGGTGACGGCCTACCGGGTCACCGAACTGGAAGCCTTCATCGCGCGCCGCGTGATCCAGACCTCGTCGATTATTCTCCCAAATCTCATCCTCGGTGAGAATGTGATCCCGGAATTCCTGCAGCAGGATTTCACGGCTGAAAATCTCGCGCCGGCCTTGCGTGATGTTCTTGGCGACACGCCGGCGCGGCAGCGCCAGGTCGAGGCGTTCGCCAAGCTCGAGCAGATCATGTCCACCGGCGGCAGGAAGCCAAGCGTGCTCGCCGCTGAAGGTGTCGTTGCGACGATACGATAGTCCAGCCGCCGGACCAGAAAACGAGAAGGCCGGTGCGAGACACCGGCCTTTTGTTAGGTCATGACGGCTGCGAAGTTACTTGCGCTCGCCGATCCCGACGTAGTCGCGGCTGGTCGAACCGGAGTAGAGCTGGCGCGGGCGGCCGATCTTCTGCTGCGGATCCTGAATCATTTCGCTCCACTGGCTGATCCAGCCCACGGTGCGGGCGACGGCGAACAGCACGGTGAACATCGAGGTCGGGAAGCCCATCGCCTTCAGGGTGATGCCCGAATAGAAGTCGACATTCGGATAGAGCTTGCGCTGGACGAAGTATTCGTCGCTGAGGGCGATCTTCTCCAGTTCCATGGCGACCTGCAGCAGCGGATCGTTCTGGTGACCGGTTTCCTTCAGCACCTTGTGGCACATCTGCTGCATGATCTTCGCGCGCGGATCGTAGTTCTTGTACACGCGGTGACCGAAGCCCATGAGGCGGACGTTGGAGTTCTTATCCTTCACCTTGGCGATGAATTCCGGAATCTTGTCCACGGTGCCGATCTCGGCCAGCATCTGCAGCGCTGCTTCGTTCGCGCCGCCATGCGCCGGTCCCCACAGGCAGGCGATGCCGGCAGCGATACAGGCGAACGGGTTGGCGCCCGACGAACCGGCGATGCGGACCGTCGAGGTCGATGCGTTCTGCTCGTGGTCGGCGTGCAGGATGAAAATCTTGTCCAGCGCTTCCGCCATCACCGGATTCACCTTGTACTCTTCACAAGGCACGCTGAAGCACATCTGCAGGAAGTTCGCAGCGTAATCGAGCGAGTTCTTCGGATAAACGAACGGCTGGCCGACATTGTACTTGTAGGCCATCGCGGCGAGCGTCGGCACCTTGGCGATCATGCGCATCGACGCGATCATGCGCTGCTGCGGATCGTTGATGTCGGTGGAGTCGTTGTAGAAGGCGGCAAGGGCGCCGACCGAGGCGACCATGACGGCCATCGGATGCGCATCGCGGCGGAAGCCCTGGAAGAAGCGGGCCATCTGCTCATGAACCATCGTGTGACGGGTCACGCGGTTGTCGAAGTCTTCCTTCTGGGCCTTGTTCGGCAGTTCGCCGTACAGCAGCAGGTAGCAGGTCTCGAGGAAGTCGCCCTTTTCGGCGAGCTGTTCGATCGGGTAGCCGCGATACAGCAGAATCCCTTCGTCGCCATCAATGTAGGTAATCTTGGATTCGCAACTTCCGGTCGACGTAAACCCCGGATCGTAGGTGAACATCCCGGTCTGGGCGTAGAGCTTGCTGATGTCGATCACGTCCGGACCGACCGTGCCGGTCAGGACCGGAAAATCGACGGTCTTTCCTTCAACCGTCAGCGTAGCTTTCTTGGTGTTGGTCTTTGCATCCATCGTAAAGTCCCCAGTGTTGCGCAGGGCAAGCGAGGCTTACGAACGCCATATAGCGAGGTAAGCGCATTATTCCAGAAGTGTGGCCCAAATGGGTAGCTTATTGCCGTGTGCGCTGCAAGGTACGCCAGGTACCTCTAAAGTTTGGGCAGGCTTGCGCGAATACCGCATTCACAAGGCTGTAATTTTCCATTCTTGCTGGCGTTCAGGATGCCACCGCCTGATCCTGCAGCCGATCCAGACAGGTTTGCCTGCCGAGAACCGCCAAAACATCGAAAATTCCGGGCGAAGTTGTCCGGCCGGTCAGGGCCACGCGCAGCGGTTGCGCAATGCTGCCCAGTTTAAGGTTTCTGGCTTCGGCAAAGGTCCGCATGGCGGCTTCGGCTGTCTCGGCCGACCATGGATCGACCGCTTCCAGAGCAGAGCGCAGTTCCCCGATCAATTTTCGCGTCTCGGGTGTGAGCACGGCTGCCGCCTTCGGTTCGAGCGCGAGCGGACGGTCCGCAAAAATGAAGTTCGCGCTGTCGATCAGTTCGACGATGGTCTTCGCGCGCTCTTTCAGTCCGGGCATGGCCGCCAGCAATTGTGCGCGGGTGGCATCGTTGAGCTTGGCGCGGATCGACGCGCCGTTCGGATCGAACTGAAGCACGTCCTCGAACGCCGCCAGCAGCGTCCTGTCGTCGGAGCTGCGGATGTAATGGCCGTTGAGATTTTCGAGCTTGGCGAAATCGAAGCGCGCAGCCGAGCGTCCGATCGCCGGCAGGTCGAATTCCCGGATCATCTCCTCGGTGGAGAAGATTTCCTGGTCGCCATGGCTCCAGCCGAGGCGGACAAGGTAGTTCCGCAGCGCCGCCGGGAGATACCCGCGCTCGCGGTAGGCCTCGACGCCGAGCGCGCCATGGCGCTTGGAGAGCTTTGAGCCGTCCGGCCCGTGGATCAGCGGAATGTGCGCCATCACCGGCACCCGCCAGCCCATCGCGTCGTAAATGTGTTTCTGGCGCGCGGCGTTGATGAGATGATCGTCGCCGCGGATGACGTGGGTTACGCCCATGTCGTGATCGTCCACCACCACGGCGAGCATGTAGGTCGGATTACCGTCGGAACGCAGCAGCACAAGGTCGTCGAGATTTTCGTTCTGCCAGACCACGCGGCCCTGAACCTGATCCTCGATCACGGTCTCGCCGGTCTGCGGTGCGCGAAGCCGGATGACGGGCTTCACGCCGGCAGGGGCTTCCGAGGGATCGCGGTCGCGCCAGCGGCCGTCGTAGCGGATCGCGCGGCCCTCGGCCTTGGCGGCCTCGCGCATCTGCGCCAGTTCCTCGGCGCTGGCGTAGCAGCGATAGGCCTTGCCGTCGGCAAGCAATTGCTCGGCGACCTCACGATGCCGCGCGGCGCGGGCGAACTGATAGATGGTCTGGTCGTCCCACTGGATGCCGAGCCATTCGAGGCCCTCGAGGATGGCCTTGATCGCCGCATCGGTCGAGCGCTCGCGGTCGGTGTCCTCAATCCGCAGCAGCATCTTGCCGCCATGCTTGCGTGCAAAAAGCCAGTTGAACAGCGCGGTCCGCGCGCCGCCGATATGAAGGAAGCCGGTCGGGGACGGCGCAAAACGGGTAACAACGGGTTCGGTCATGTCGGCTGGTTCGGTCCGTCTTGGGGATTATTACCGGCGGGCGTTTATCACACCGTTTGCGCACTGTCCCGGCATCCCGAAGGCAAATGCCGCCGGAAGGTCAAAAGTTCGTTTTCACCTGCTTTTGAGCCGGGCAGCCATCCCTGACGGCACTTGCCAACCACTTGGCGCGGCCTTCCGGATTTGGCACATAGGACCCAAATTCAAGGGGTACAAATGTCTGACGAATCGTCCGCCGCGGGCCGTGATTTCATCCGCGATATTGTTGCCGAGGATCTGGCTTCGGGGCGGGAAAAGGGCGTGGTGACGCGCTTTCCGCCTGAGCCGAACGGCTATCTGCATCTCGGCCATGCCAAGTCGATCTGCCTGAATTTCGGGATCGCGGAAGAATTCGGCGGCCGCTGCCATCTGCGTTTCGACGACACCAATCCGACCAAGGAAGAGCAGGAATATATCGACGCGATCCAGCGCGACGTTCACTGGCTTGGCTATGACTGGGGCGAGCATCTTCACTTCGCGTCCGATTATTTCGAGCAGCTTTACGCCTGGGCGCAGCATCTGATCCGCGAAGGCAAGGCCTATGTCGACGACCAGACCCAGGAAGAAATCCGCATGACCCGCGGAACCCTGACCGAGCCCGGCCAGAACAGCCCGTTCCGCGACCGATCGGTGGCGGAAAACCTCGACCTGTTCGCGCGGATGAGGGCGGGCGAATTTCCGAACGGCGCCCGCGTGCTGCGGGCCAAGATCGACATGTCGTCGGGCAACATCAACCTGCGCGATCCCGTGCTCTATCGCATTCTCCATGCGCATCATCCGCGCACCGGCGATACCTGGAAGATCTACCCGAGCTACGATTTCGCGCACGGCCAGTCCGACGCGCTCGAACACATCACGCACTCGATCTGCACGCTGGAATTCGCCGATCACCGGCCGCTCTATGACTGGTGCATCGACAACCTTCCGGTGCCCTCGCGTCCACATCAGTATGAGTTCGCGCGGCTCAACGTCACCCATACGCTGCTCTCCAAGCGCGTGCTCACCGAACTGGTGCGCGGCGGACATGTGAGCGGCTGGGACGATCCGCGTATGCCGACGCTGGCGGGTTTGCAGCGTCGCGGCATTCCGGCGGAGGCGCTGCGGGAGTTCGTCAAGCGCATCGGCGTCGCCAAGGCCAACAGCACGGTCGATCTCGGCATGTTCGATTTCGTGGTGCGCGAGGTGCTGAACAAGACCGCGCCGCGCCGCATGGCCGTGCTCAGTCCGCTCAAGGTCGTGATCGAGAACTATCCGGAAGGGCGGAGCGAGACGCTCGACGCCGTCAATCATCCGGACGATCCGGCGCAGGGCTCGCGCCAGATCCCGTTCGGCCGCGAGCTTTATATCGAACGCGACGACTTCATGGAGAATCCGCCGAAGAAATTCTTCCGCATGGCGCCGGGCCGCGAGGTGCGGCTGCGTTACGGCTATTTCATCACCTGCCGCGACGTCATCAAGAACACGGCGGGCGAGGTGGTCGAATTGCGCTGTACGTACGATCCTGTCACGCGCGGCGGCAATGCACCGGACGGGCGCAAGGTCAAGGCGACGATCCACTGGGTCAGCGCGGCGGAAGCCGTTCCGGCGGAAGTGCGGCTCTACAACGTGCTGTTCAACACGCCGCAGCCGGAGGCCGCGAACTTCGCCGGGCAGATCAATCCGCAGTCGCTGGAAGTGGTCACCGCCATGCTGGAGCCTGCGCTGGCGAGCGACAATTTTGACGGCGCTGTGCAGTTCGAGCGGCAGGGCTATTTCGTCCGCGACAGGGACTCCGCGCCCGGCAAGCCGGTGTTCAACCGCACGGTGGGCCTGCGCGACAGTTACGCCAAGGTGGCCGGCGAGGGGTGAAGAATCTTTTTGAGTAGAATCTCTCGTCGTCATGCCCGGCCTTGTGCCGGGCTTCCACGTCTTGAGACCAGGACACGCAAAAGACGTGGATGGCGGGGACGAGCCCGGCCATGATGGAAAACCTTATCCGGCTCACTGGATTGCAGCCCGATATATCCCCTCCATTCCGCATCTGTTCTCCTGTTCGCGGCGACACGCTCTCCGCTAGCATTGCCCTGGCGATGCCGGAGCGATGCGATGGCGGGCGGGGGCGAAGAGCAGCAACGATCCCGGGCGGGGCGGGCTATCACATGGCCGCCGCGCAATGCCGTTCGCGCCACCAACGTCGCCGAAGGCCGATCGTTTTCTCTCACTGAAAAAGTACGAAACTGGGCCGCCGGCGAAGCCGGGCCGGGCCGCTTGTTGCCATGGGTGCCAGTCGCGTTCGGCGCGGGTATCGCAATCTATTTCGCTGCCGAGCGAGAGCCGGTCGCGTGGGTTGCAGCATTCGCAGCTACCGCGCTTTGCGTAGCTGCGTTTGCCGCGCGCAGAAGCAGGATTTTTCCTCTCGCTGTGATGCTGGCGGCACTGGCGACAGGTTTCGCGGCGGCAACGCTGAAAACCGCGCGCGTCGCCCATGGTGTGCTCGCGCGGCCGATGGTTTCCGTCACCATGAAAGGCTTTGTCGAAACGCGCGACGAGCGGGAGCGCGCCGACCGTTTCGTGCTGCGCGTTGAAGACATGGAGTCTGCGCGCGGCGGTCAGAAACTGGAGCGTGTACGGCTCTCGGTGAAGAAGGGAACCGCGCCCGCGGTCGGCAGCTTTGTCGAACTCAAGGCGCGGCTTTTGCCGCCGCTCTCGCCGCTGCGTCCGGGCAGCTACGATTTCGGACGCGATATGTACTTTCAGGGCATCGGCGCGTCCGGCTTTGTCATGGGTGCGATCAAGACGGTTGAAGCGCCGCGTAGCGGCGGCCTTTACCTGCGCTATGCGGCTGTAATGCAGGGGATGCGTGACGCGATCGACAGGCGTATCCGCAGCGTGGTCTCCGGTGACAACCGCGCCATCGCCACCGCGCTTCTGACCGGCCGGCGCGATGCGATTTCCGCGCCCGTCAACGATGCGATGTTCATTTCAGGACTGGGGCACGTTCTGTCGATTTCCGGGTATCATATGGCGGTGGTGGCGGGCGTGGTGTTCTTTGGCGTGCGTGCGCTGCTCGCGCTGTTTCCTGCGCTGACGGTGACATTCCCGATCAAGAAGTGGTCGGCGGCGGCGGCGCTTGTGGCGGCAGCTTTCTATCTGCTGCTCTCAGGCGCGGAGGTGGCGACGCAGCGATCATTCTTCATGACCGCGGTGGTGCTGATCGCGGTGATGGTGGACCGCCGGGCGATCACCTTCCGGACGCTGGCGGTTGCGGCGATGATCGTGCTGCTGATCGCGCCCGAAGCGCTGGTGCATCCGAGTTTCCAGATGTCCTTCGCGGCGACCCTCGGTCTCGTCGCGCTGGTTCAGATCGGGATGCCGAACCTGTTTGCGTCGCCGGACAATTCGCAGGTGGCGCGCGCGGCGCTGTGGGGCGGGCGCGAGATCGCGATGTTGGCGCTGGCTTCGCTCATCGCCGGGTTCGCGACCATGCCGTATGCTGCGTTTCATTTTCATCGCGTGACGCCTTACGGCGTGCTGGCCAATCTCGCGGCGATGCCGGTGGTGTCGGCATTGGTGATGCCTGCGGGTTTAATGGGACTACTCGCGATGCCGTTCGGGCTCGACGGCGTGTTCTGGCGGCTAATGGATATCGGCATCGGCTGGATGGTGGCGGTCTCGCAATGGGTCGCGGCGCTTCCCGGCGCCATCGGACAGATCGCATCGTTCGGCACCGGGCCGCTCGCGGCGATGAGTGCGGGCATCATCGCACTCGCTCTCCTCCGGACGCCGCTGCGCTGGATGGGTGCCGGCTTGATGGCGCTGGCAACGGTCTGGGCGCTGACGACACCGCAGCCGGACGTACTTGTCGCCGCTGACGGTCATACGGTCGCTGTGCGCGGCAAGGACGGACGGCTGCGTCTGATGCGCTCCGGAAAGGATGCATTCCAGTCGCGGGAATGGCTCGCGGCCGATGCTGACGGGCGCAAGCCGAACGATGCGACGCTGACCGAGGGCGTGGCCTGCGACAATGCCGGATGCCTGGTGCAGGGCGCGGACGGCTCTCTCGTCGCCCTGACATTAAAGCCTGAAGCGTTCGCGGACGATTGCATCCGGGCGGCGATCATTGTGACGCTGCGTCAGGCTCCGGCGGATTGTGCAGCCATGGTGCTGGATCAGGAGATGCTGCGTGTCCAAGGGACGCTGGCCCTGCGCAGGACGTCGAACGGCTATACGATCACCGCGAACAGGCCGCGCGGCGTGGACCGCCCATGGGCACCTGCGAACCGGGACGATGAAACAAGGACATCAGCGGGCTTGCATAATCGTCCTGCGCAGCCGGTCGATGCCACTCCGGCGGAGAGTGATCTCCAGCCGGACGATTGATCTTTCTTCGTGATTCCGGACATGCCGTGCAGCGGCCTGATCCGGAATCCAGCAAAGACCTGTGGAACAGTTTCCAAATTCCGGGCTCGCCCGCGGAAGCGCGCGTCCCGGAATGACCAAATTAATCCTAGTACTTTCGGACCAGCCCGATCAGCTTACCCTGAATGCGCACGCGGTTGGGCGGCAGGATGCGGACTTCATAGGCTGCGTTGGCCGGCTCCAGTGCGATGGACGCGCCGCGGCGGCGGAAACGCTTCAGGGTCGCTTCTTCCTCGTCGATCAGCGCGACAACGATATCGCCGGTGTCGGCGGTTTCGTTACGCTGGATCAGCACGGTGTCGCCGTCGAGAATGCCAGCTTCCATCATGGAATCGCCGCGCACTTCGAGGGCGTAATGTTCGCCCGAGCCGAGCATGTCGGGCGGCACGCTGATGGTGTGGCTGCGGGTCTGCAGCGCCTCGATCGGCGTACCGGCCGCGATCCGGCCCATGACCGGGACAGCGACGGGGAAGCTCGCATCCTCGTCGGGGCCGAGGGAGGGCGCAGAGCGGACCTTGCCAAGATTGCCTTCAATGACGCTGGGGGTGAAACCGCGCCGCGATCCGCCCGGGTTGGCGCTTGTCTCGGGGAGCTTGATGACCTCAATGGCGCGGGCGCGATTGGCGAGCCTGCGGATGAAGCCGCGTTCCTCCAGGGCCGTAATCAGCCGGTGAATGCCCGATTTGGACCGCAGGTCGAGCGCATCCTTCATCTCGTCGAAGGAGGGCGGAACACCAGCTTCTTTGAGCCGCTCGTTGATAAAGCGCAGAAGCTCGTATTGTTTGCGTGTCAGCATTTTTAAGTGGGCCCCGATCCCTCGCTTGAGCGCCGCGCCCCGTCCGGGTCCCCGGCCTCAGGAACGAAGGCCGGGACAGGGATTCAGGAAACGCGAGTCACTCGAAACAAATCATGAACGAACACTATCTGTTCCATATGTGTTCCGCAACCCCTTAATTTCCCGTCAACGACGAAGGACTTCAAACGCGCCCGCGTGCGTAGTGGCTTGGGGGCTGGCCCACATAGCGGCTGAAGGCAGTGCTGAAGGTGCTGGCGGAGCTGTAGCCGACGCGCTCGGCTATCTCGCCAAGCCCGTAGCTGCCACTGCGGAGCAGGTCCTTGGCGATGCTCATGCGCCAGGCCAGGAGGTATTCCATCGGCGGCAGGCCCACGGTGCGCGTGAAACGCTCGAAGAACGCGGAGCGTGACAGCGCAGCCTTCTTCGCAAGCTGCGCCATTGTCCACGGCCGCGCGGTCTGGCCGTGAATTTGCTGCATCGCCGGTGCGAGCCGCTTGTCGGCGAGGCCCCGCAACAATCCCGGCGGCGCGTCCTGTCCGGAGGTTGAGCGCAGCGCTTCGATCAGCAGCACTTCGACAAGCCGCGTCAGCACCAGATCGCGTCCGGGCTGCTGTTTGCCGGATTCCTCCGCAACGAGTTGCACCAGCGCCGATAGCCGTTTGACGCCGCGGACATGGATCAGTCCGGGCAGCAGCGAGACGAGCAGGGACGCATCCGGCGAGTCGAATACGAAATAGCCGCCGAGCAAGCGAACATCGGGCCTTCCGCCGCGTGTGCCGTGGCGGACTTCGCCCGCCGGTGAAAGCATTGCCTTCGGATCAATGCGTTCGGGCCGCACCGGCTCGAACCCCGACATGGTGAAGCCCGGCGTGGCCGGCAGCAGCACGAAGTCGCCAGCCTCCAAAGTCAGCGCAGGCTCGCCGTCGACCGCGAGGCGGCAGCTTCCCTCGAGCACCGCGCAGAAGCTGGGCTGGCCGAAGTCCGAATAGCGCACGCCCCAGCGGCCAGCGCCGCTGATGCGCTTGGAGAACACGGTGCGCGGCTGCAGCAGCGCGATGACATCGGAGAGGGGATCGGCCAAGGCCATGCGCAGGGCTGGAATGTGATCGCGACCATGCGAACCCCGCGCGAGGATGTACTGCCACGCTCGGAACGGCTGCGCATCCTGCCGCTCGATGTCACCAGACCCGAAAGCATCGCGGACGTGATCGGAGCGAGCGGGCCCATCGACGTGCTGGTCAACAACGCGGGCATCGGCCTGTTCGGTGCTTTCGAGGCAACGCCGATGGCGACCGTGCGCGAAATCTTCGAGACCAACACCTTCGGCACCATGGCGGTGACGCAGGCGGTGCTGCCGCAGTTTCGCGCGCGCCGGTCAGGTGTCGTGGTGAACGTGACCTCGAGCGCCACGCTGGCGCCGATGCCGCTGGTCGCCGCCTACACTGCGAGCAAGTCGGCTATTGAGGGATTCACCGGATCGCTGGCGCATGAACTCGCGGCGTTCGGTGTCGGCGTGAAACTGGTTGAGCCAGGCTATGGGCCGACAACACGCTTCACCAGCAATTCGGGCAACCGCATGGAGGGGCTGATCCCGGAAGCCTACGCGCCATTTGCGCAGCAGGTGTTTGCGGCGTTTAGCCAGCCGTTGGCCCTGACGACGGAAGCCGATGTGGCAGAGGGCGTGTGGCGCGCGGCGAATGACACGACCGGGCAACTCTGCTTTCCGGCCGGTGCGGATGCCGTGGCGTTGGCACAGGCGAAATAGTCTCAGTTCGGCAGGCGCAGGATGGTGCAGGGCGAGCCCGCCGGCGCAGCCGGAGCGAACGGCGGGCGGACGATCAGGGCGTTGGCGGCCGCGAGGTTGGCCACCAGCGAACTGTCCTGCGGACCCACCGTGGTCGCGACCGGAATGCTGCTTTCTCCGTTCTCAAGCCGCGCGCGCAGATAATCCTGCCGCTGGTCGTTGGCAGGCATGTCGCGTCCGACCACGGCCTTCTCAAGCGGATGATCCACGACGGTCCGGCCCGAAAGCGCACGGATCAGCGGCACAAGGAACAGGAAGGCGCAGACATAGGAGGACACCGGATTTCCCGGCAGGCCGAGCACGCGCATCGATCCGAGCCGTCCGTGCATCATCGGCTTGCCGGGACGCAGCGCGATCTTCCAGAAGGCCATGTCGACGCCTTCGGCCATGAGCGCGGTCTGAACGAGATCGTGATCGCCGACCGATGCGCCGCCGGTGGTCACCAGCACGTCCGCGCCGCTCTCTCGCGCGCAGCGGATTCCATCGGTGGTGGATTCAAGCGTGTCGCGGGCGATGCCGAGATCAATGACCTCGGCGCCCTCGCTTTCGACCAGCGCGCTCAGCGAAAAGATGTTGCTGTAGACGATCTGGCCGGGAGCGAGTGCCGAACCCGGCGCAACCAGTTCGTCGCCGGTGGCGAGGATCGCGACACGCGGACGGCGGTGCACCGGCAGGTGCGGATGGTCCATGCTTGCGGCAAGCGCGAGCGCACGGTCGTTCAGCCGGGTGCCCCGTGGCAGCAGCACGTCGCCTTGCTTGAAGTCGATGCCGGCGGCGCGGATGTTCTTTCCCGCTACAAGAGCCTCGTTGACGATCACGATGTCACCGTCGCGTGCGGTGTCTTCCTGGATCACCACGGCATCGGCGCCGTTCGGAATGACGCCGCCGGTGAAGATGCGTGCGGCCTGTCCCGCCCCGATGATGCTGTTGAACGGGCGTCCGGCGGCGACTTCACCGATCACCTTGAGGCGCGCTCCCGTGACAGCGTCGGATGCGCGCACGGCGTAGCCGTCCATCGCCGACATGGCGGCAGGCGGTTGCGTGCGCAGCGCCGCGATGTCGCGGGAAAGCGTGCGGTGATGGGCACTGTTGAGGGGGACGGTTTCCTCCGGCAGCGCCGCGGCGCCCTTGAGGACAGCGGCATAGGCGTCTGCGACCGGCATCAGCGCCATGGTGCGATCCTCAATACTCGGCCAGATAATGACCGGACTTTCCACCCTTCTTCTCGACCAGACGGATTCCTTCAATCTGAATGCCGCGCTCCACGGCTTTCACCATGTCGTAGATGGTGAGGCACGCGACGGACACCGCAGTCAGCGCTTCCATCTCGACACCGGTCGGGCCCTTGACCTTCACGGTCGCGCGGACCCGGCAGCCGGGCAGCTTCTTGTCCGGCGTGATATCGAGCGTGACCTTAGACAGCGCCAGCGGATGACAGAGCGGGATCAGTTCCGACGTGCGCTTCGCCGCCATGATTCCTGCGACGCGGGCGGTGCCGAGCACGTCGCCCTTGGCGGCGTTGCCCTTGACGATGAGATCGAGTGTCTTGCCGGTCATCACCACATGGCCTTCGGCCACCGCGACACGCTCGGTGTCCGGTTTGGCCGAGACATCGACCATCCGGGCTTCGCCTCTGGCGTCGATATGGGTGAGCTGTTTTCCCTGTTTCGCCATTTCAGTCGTCCCCGCGAAGGCGGGGACCCATATCCCCTAAATCATCGGTTGAATGTCTGGAGGGGCGACCGGCCATCATCATACAGGGCGGTGGTTGTGGGTCCCCGCCTGCGCCGGGACGACTCGTGAAGAGTTCTCGCGCGCGAGCAGGGTGCGCGTCGCGGCGGTCACATCGGCCTGCCGCATCAGGCTTTCGCCGACGAGGAAGGTGTTCATGCCGACGCGCGCCAGACGCGAGAGATCGTCGGGCGCGAAGATTCCGCTTTCGCCGACGCTGATGCGTTCCTTCGGGATCAGCGGCGCGAGGTCTTCGCTGGTCTTGAGCGTGACCTCGAAGGTGCGCAGGTTGCGGTTGTTGACGCCGAGCAGCGGCGATTTCAGTCTCAACGCGCGGTCGAGTTCTTCGCGGTTGTGAACTTCGAGCAGCACGTCCATGCCATGGGCGAAGGCGGCGTCCTCGATATCCTTGGCCACGGCGTCATCAAGCGCGGCCATGATGATGAGGATGCAGTCCGCGCCATGAGCGCGCGCTTCCGCCACCTGATAGGTGTCGTACATGAAATCCTTGCGGAGCACCGGCAGCGACACCGCAGCGCGTGCTGCGGTCATGAACGCCAGCGAACCCTGGAACGAGGGCGTGTCGGTCAGCACCGAAAGACAGGCCGCGCCGCCGGCCTCATAGGCCTTCGCCAGCGCCGGCGGATCGAAGTCGGCGCGGATCAGCCCCTTGGAGGGAGACGCCTTCTTGATCTCGGCTATCAGCGCGTAATCGCCATTGGCGTGTTTTGCGCGAATGGCCTTGGCGAAACCGCGCGGCGCCGGCGCCGCCTTGGCGCGCGCTTCGATCTCGCTCAGCGGGACCGCGCGCCTTGCCGACGCGATTTCCTCGCGCTTGTAGGTTTCGATCTTGTCGAGAATGTCTGCCAAGGGTCGTTCTTCCTCAAGCATTGGAGACGGCAACGAGGCGCGTCAGCCGGTCCGTCGCAGCCCCAGTGTCCAGTGCCTTGGTGCCGAGCGCAACGCCTTCCTTCAGATCCTTCGCCTTGCCGGCGACCACCAGCGCCGCGGCGGCATTGATCAATGCGACGTGGCGGTAGGCGTTCTGCTTGCCGTCCAGCACCTCGCGCAACGCATTCGCGTTGGCCTGCGCATCGCCGCCCTTGAGTTCGGCCGCGGTGGCGCGCGGCAATCCGGCGTCCTCCGGCGTGACGTCGAAGGTGTGGATGTTGCCGTTCTCGAGCGCCGCGACATGGGTCGGGCCGGTGAGGGTGATCTCGTCGAGGCCGTCCGAGCCATGCACGACCCAGACGGATTCCGCGCCGAGGTTCTTCAGCACCTGCGCCAGCGGCTGCACCCAGTGCTTCGAGAACACGCCGACCATCTGACGCTTCACGCCGGCGGGATTGGACAGCGGTCCGAGCAGATTGAAGATGGTGCGGGTGGCAAGCTCGACGCGGGTCGGGCCGACATTCTTCATCGCCGGATGATGGGTAGGCGCGAACATGAAGCCGATGCCGGCCTCGGCGATGCAGCGGCCCACGCCGTCGGGCGTGATGTTGATGTTGACGCCGAGGGCGGCGAGCGCATCGGCCGCGCCCGACTTAGACGACAGCGCGCGGTTGCCATGCTTGGCGACCGGAACGCCGGTGCCGGCGAGAATGAACGAGGCGCAGGTCGAGACGTTGACCGACCCCGATCCGTCGCCGCCGGTGCCGACGATGTCGACCGCATCGGCGGGAGCCTTCACCGTCAGCATCTTGGAGCGCATGGCCAAGACCGCGCCGGTGATCTCGTCGACGGTCTCGCCGCGAACGCGCAGTCCCATCAGGAGCGCGCCCATCTGTGAGGGTGTCGCTTCGCCGGACATCACGCGGTCGAACGCCGATGCGGCTTCGTCGCGCGACAGGGCCGCGCCGGTCGCGATCTTTCCGATAATGGCTTTCAGGTCGTCCATATCACTGAGCCGAAGCCGCGCCGGTCGCCACGGCGAAGGCGTTCTGGTTGATGCTGACGCCGATCTCGGTTTCGAGCTTGGCGATGTAAGCGGTGAGCTGTTCTTCCATTTCAGCGCGCCGCAGGTTTTCCGTCAGCTTCTTGACGTCGTCGGATGCAAGATCGACGGGCGGCACGGCGATATCGGTCACCTTGAACACGATCCATTCCGTCGCGCCGTTGCCCTCGGTCTGGCCGACGCCATCCTTCGGCGTGCGGAATGCAGCGGCGACGAGGCGCTCCGGGACGTCCTTGGCGTCGCTGTCGCGTTTGAACAGCTTCGCGGTTTCGACCTTCACACCGGCCGCTGCGGCTTCGGCGTCAAGGGCCGCTCCCTTTTCGATCTTGCCGACCATCTCGGCGGCCTTCGCGCGCAGGCGGGCCGCGATCTGCTCTTCCTTCCAGCGGGCCTCAACCTGATCCTTCACTTCATCCAGCGAACGGTCACGCGACGGTGTCACGCCCAGCACGTCGAACCACAATTCGCCGCCGTTGTACTGCACCGGCTCGTTCTCGACGCCGATATTGCTGGCGAAAGCAGGGGATACGACATCCACGCCCTGCGGCAGGCCGGTCACGGGTTTGCCATCCGGTCCACGGCCGGAGCGGTCGACGGCCTCGATGGTGGTTGCCTTCAGCCCGAGCTTCTGGGCGGCCTCGGCGATGTTCGCGCCGCCGCCGCGCTCGTCCTCGATCTTGTTGCGCAGGTCCTGCATCTGGGTGCGGGCGCGATCGAGCGCCATTTCGCGCTTGATCGCCGGCGCGACGCTCTCGAACGACGGGTTGGTGCCGGGCTCGACCTTGGTGACCTTCAGCAGGGCCGTGGTCAGCGCGCCCTTGACCGGTTCGCTGACCGTGTTCGGCGCCAGCGCAAAAGCGGCATTTGCGAGCGCGCTGTCGCCGATGGAGGATTTGGCGACCGTGCCGAGGTCGATGTCGGCGGTGGTCAGCTTGCGTTCGCTGGCGATGTCCTCGAAGGACGTTCCGGCCTTGATGCGTTCGCTCGCGGCCTTCGCCTCGTCAGCGTTCGGGAACGGGATCTGCAGCACCTGACGGCGCTCAGGCGTTGCGTAGCTTTCGCGGCGCTGCTCAAATACCTTCTTTGCATCGTCATCCGAGATGGTGATCGACTTGGCGAACTCGTCCGGCGTCAACGCCAGCATCGCGATCTTGCGATATTCCGGCGCGCGGAAAAGCTGCTTGCGGTCCTCGAAATAGGTGGCGAGCGCTTCGGGCGAGGGCGGGTCGATCGTCCCGGCCTGCGCGGTGGTGAGCCTCACGTAGCTGGCTGAACGCTGTTCGTTCTGGAAACGGACCAGTGCCTCGATCTGGGTCTTCGGCGGCTCGAGTCCGGCTACGATCGTGCCGGTCAACTGACGGCGCAACGCGACCTTGCGCTGCTCGGCAATGTAACGCTGCTCGGTGTAGCCGGCCTGACGGATGAGCTGGACAAACCGCTCATGCTCGAACCTGCCATCGAGGCCCTTGAAGTTCGGGTCGTTCTGGATGGCGCGCACGATATCGGCGTCGGACTGCCCAAGGCCCATGTTGCGTACCGTCTCGTCCACGGCGGCGTCCGCAATGACGTCCTGCAGGACCTGACGGTCGAGACCGAACTGGCGCGCCTGCTCGGCGGTCAGCGGACGGCCGAAGCGGCGGCTGATCTGCTGCAACCGGTCGGTGAACAGGTTGCGGAATTGCTCGGTGGTGATCTCGGTGCTGCCGATCTTGGCCAGCGAGGACTGCCCGAAGCCCTTGAAAATGTCGGCGATGCCCCAGATGCCGAAACTGATAATCAGCACGCCGAACAGGACAGACATAACCGTCTTGCCGAGCCAATTCGATGAGGCTTTACGCATTCCTCGGAGCATGGGTCCAACTTGATGTTCGGGGGGTGGGGCGGTTCGCCACGGAGGCGTTACCGCGTTGTTTCGCCAACATATAAAGGGGCGCAGGTTCCCTAGCAACCTTGCAGACGGCGGCGCATCGGCGCGGTTAACGGCAGGATATGGAAAACCCGGAACCCAGGCGTGAAAAACAGGCTTGGAACTGGCGTCTCCGGGACGCCTCTGCTAGCGCAAATCACCCCATCCAGATGTGAGATGAAGAATGACCGACACGCGCCGTCCGCTGATTGCGGGGAACTGGAAGATGAACGGCCTCAAGGCCTCGGCGAACGAACTGGCCGCTATCGGGCAGGGCGCGGAAAGGGTCTGGCGCAAGGCCGATCTGCTGATCTGTCCGCCTGCGACGCTGCTGTTCACGTCGGCGGCCATTGTGATCGGCTCGAAGGTCGCTATCGGCGCGCAGGACTGCCATCCCGCCGCCTCCGGGGCGCATACCGGCGATCTTTCCGCGGAAATGCTGGCGGACGCTGGCGCGACAGCAATCATTGTCGGCCATTCCGAGCGCCGCACCGATCATCACGAAACCGACGCGCTGGTCCGCGCCAAGGCCGAGGCGGCGTGGCGCGCCGGCCTCGTCGCCATCGTCTGCGTGGGTGAGACGCAGGCCGAGCGCGATGCCGGGAAAGCCCTAGATGTGGTCGGTCTTCAGCTTGCCGGTTCGGTGCCTGATGGGGCAACGGCGGCCAATCTGGTCGTCGCCTATGAGCCGGTCTGGGCGATTGGAACCGGGCGGACGCCGACCGCCAAGGATGTTGAGGAAGTCCATGGGTTTATCCGTGATCGGCTCAAGGATCGGTTCAGCGACGAGGGTGCCACGATCCGGATTCTCTACGGCGGCTCGGTCAAGCCGTCGAACGCGGCCGAACTGATGGCGGTTGCCAATGTCGACGGTGCCCTGGTGGGGGGCGCCAGCCTGAAAGCGGTTGATTTCCTTGCGATTGCGGCGGCCTGTCCCTAAATCCCGGATGACTGAGAACGACCTGTGCAGGGGTGGCAATCACCCCTGCAATCGTGTACAGACCGCGCAACTTCAACCCCCGCAAGCGCGTCTAGCCCGGCTGCCCGGAGCGACCGTTTGTGACGGAAGGTAACGATGCAGACCGTCATTATCGTCATTCATCTCATGCTCGTGCTCGGCCTGATCGGCGTCGTGCTGCTGCAGCGTTCCGAAGGCGGTGGCCTCGGGATCGGCGGCGGTGGCGGAGGCGGCTTCATGTCCAGCCGCGGCACGACCAACCTGCTGACCCGCACCACCGCGATTCTTGCGACAGGCTTCTTCATCACCAGCCTGTTCCTGTCGTGGCTGGCGAACTACGAGCGCAAGCCGGCGTCGATCATCAACTCGACCAGCCCTGCACCGATCTCCCAGCCGGGCAGCGCGCCGCAGGCGCCGGTCGGCGGTCTGCTCGACTCGCTCAAGAAGCCGGACGCACCGGCGGCACCATCGGCTCCCGCCGCACCACAGGCGCCGCAGTCGAAATAATCCGAACAAATGCTGTGCAGTCATGCGTGAGCCGCTTGCCTGCACATCTGAGATTTGTCTTTCAAGTCTCTGATTGAACTTCCATATCAAGGTCACCCACAGCGCACCGGAATCCCGGCGCGCGCGTGGGTTTCGTTTTGCGAATCACACCGGCGGAGCTAAAGGTAGAATCCCATGACGCGGTTTATTTTCATCACCGGCGGCGTGGTCTCCTCGCTCGGCAAGGGTCTGGCTTCAGCAGCGCTCGGCGCTGTTCTGCAGTCACGAGGCTACAAGGTTCGCCTTCGCAAGCTCGATCCTTATCTCAATCTCGATCCCGGAACGATGTCGCCGTATCAGCACGGCGAAGTGTTCGTGACCGATGACGGCGCCGAGACCGATCTCGATCTCGGTCACTACGAGCGCTTCACCGGCCGTCCCGCGACCAGGCAGGACAACATCACCACCGGGCGCATCTATCAGGACATCCTGAACAAGGAGCGCCGCGGCGATTATCTCGGTGCGACGGTGCAGGTGATTCCGCACGTCACCAACGCCATCAAGGAATTCATCCTCACCGGCAACGAGGGCTATGACTTCGTGCTTTGCGAGGTCGGCGGCACCGTGGGCGACATCGAAGGCCTGCCGTTCTTCGAGGCGATCCGTCAGGTCAAGAACGACCTGCCGCGCGGGCAGGTCATCTACATTCATCTGACACTTCTGCCGTACATTCCAAGTGCCGGTGAACTCAAGACAAAGCCCACTCAGCACTCGGTGAAGGAACTGCGCTCCATCGGCATCCAGCCCGACATCCTGCTGTGCCGGACCGACCGGGAAATTCCGAAGGAAGAGCGCCGCAAGCTGGCGCTGTTCTGCAACGTGCGCGAAAGCGCCGTGATCGAGGCGCGCGACGTCGACAACATCTACGCCGTGCCCGAGGCCTATCATGCCGCCGGTCTGGACGATGAAGTGCTGGCCGCGTTCGGCATCGAGGCGAAGGCGCCTCCGAAGCTGGGAAGCTGGCACACCATCAACGAGCGCATCCGCCGCCCCGAGGGCGAGGTGACCATCGCGATTGTCGGCAAGTACACCGGCATGAAGGACGCTTATAAATCGCTGATCGAGGCGCTGTCCCATGGCGGCATCGCCAACAAGGTGAAGGTCAATCTCGACTGGATCGAGAGCGAGGTGTTCGAGAACGAGGATCCCGCGCCGTTCCTCGAACACGTCAACGGCATTCTGGTGCCGGGCGGCTTCGGCCAGCGCGGCGCGGAAGGCAAGATCAAGGCGGCACGTTTCGCGCGCGAGCGTGAGGTGCCGTATTTCGGCATCTGCTTCGGCATGCAGATGGCGGTGATCGAAGCGGCCCGCAATCTGGTCGGCATCGAAGATGCCAATTCGACCGAGTTCGGTCCTGCCAAGGAGCCGCTGGTCGGTCTGATGACCGAGTGGGTTCGCGGCAACGAACTGGAGAAACGCACCAGGGCGGGCGATCTCGGCGGCACCATGCGCCTCGGCGCGTATCCCGCTGCGCTCAAGAAGGGCAGCCGTGTCTCGAAAATCTATGGCGACGCGCTGGAGATTTCCGAGCGTCATCGTCACCGGTACGAGGTCAACACCGCGTATAAGGATCGCCTTGAGCAGCACGGCCTGCGCTTCTCCGGCATGTCGCCGGATGGCGTGCTGCCGGAGATCGTCGAATACGAGGATCATCCCTGGTTCATCGGCGTGCAGTATCATCCCGAACTGAAGTCGCGCCCGTTCGAGCCGCACCCGCTGTTTGCATCGTTTGTCGAGGCCGCGATGGTGCAGAGCCGCCTGGTCTGATCGGGCGTCAAGGAGGCCATCGGCAGGGTGCTTGGCGTATCACGGCAGGCCGCGTGGGAGCGGTTCTCCTGAACCTTTGAGGAGATTGGCGCGACCAAACGGCATGATCCCCAAAATCAAACCACCGTCACGACCATCCAACGAAGCCGCGCAGCCTTGGGGCAAGCCCGCGGGCGATGCGCCGCCGCAACCCGATCGGCCCGATCAAGCGGAGCCTCCGCAGGCCACGGAGCGCTGGCACGGCTCGACGCTGGCCTCGATTGTGTTCGCGTGCCTGTTGCTGGCGGGTGTCCTCATCCCCGCCTACAGGGAACTCTCGACCCCGGCGGCATGGTCATACTGGAAAGATTTCTTCGGCTCTCCCAACATGACATCGTCCGTTGTTACCCTGGCGGACGGCCGCAAGGCGCTCGCCATCGACGGCAAGATAGGACCAGCCTCCGCGAGCTGGTTTCGCGATCAGCTCGACGCGGCCAGGCTGGGCAGCGGTGATGTTGTCTTCCTGTCCTCGCCGGGCGGCTCCCTCGATCAGGGGCTGATCATGGGCGCGGTGGTCCGCGAGCGCGGACTGACGACAGTGGTTGGGGAGATCGATTCCAGAGGGCGGCCTGAGCCTGCGAGTTGCGCCAGTGCGTGCGTCTTCGTTTTTGCGGGCGGCAAGATCCGCGAGGCCATGCCGCGTTCCATGCTCGGCGTCCATCAATTCAGTTCGACCGGCGCGAAAGGCGAGGAAACGGCGGGCGATCTGATATCGCGGACCCAGCGCACCACCGGCATCATCCTCGACTATATGACGAAAATGGGCATCTCGCCCTCGATCATGCAGGCGATGACGGCGAGCAAGGACATCCGCTGGCTGACCGAGAGGGAAGCCTTCGAGATGAACCTGGTGACGACGCGCTACGCCGGAAACTGACCTACTTCGGACAGCCCGAGGTCTGATCGCCGGTGCGCGCTGCGGGCTTGCCGTTGATATAGACGCCGCCTGCGCCGCCGACCACAACGCCGCCACAGCCCGTCTTGCCGCTCAATACGGCGGCAGGCTTGCCATTGATGAAGACGTTCGGCGATCCCTCGACAATCATGCTGCCGTCACTGGTGGTGTCGCCCTGACGCGCCGCCGGCGTGCCATTGATGGTCACGCCAGCCGCGCCGCCTGTGACAACGCCGGGGGTCTGCGCGTGCGCAGCACCCGCGATCACGGCAGTTATCAGCATGGGGCAGAACAGCATCCGCATCGCGAACCTCGCATGGAGCACATGATTTCCGGACGCTTGATCCGTGGCCGGGCAGGCGACTATATGCCGGATCGCGAGACCTGCATAATATCAATAGATCGGTCGGCGCTGTTCGCGCGTGGGTTCAATCAAGAAGAAAGGCAAGTGACCATGATCCTCGAAATGCGTGTCTATCGCTGTCTGCCCGGGAGGCTTCCGAATCTTCTGAAGCGCTTCGAGAACCACACGCTGAAAATCTGGGACAAACATGGCATCCGTCAGGCCGGTTTTTTCACCACTGTGATCGGCCAGTCCCATCAGGAACTGACTTATTTTCTGAAATGGGATTCGCTTGCCGAGCGCGAGCAGAAGTGGACCGCGTTCATGAGCGATCCGGCCTGGCTGACCGCGCGGTCTGACAGCGAGAAGGACGGTCAGATCGTTGAAAATATTGTCAGCCAGATTTTGACGCCGACGGCTTTCTCTGCGGTGAAGTGAGGGCGCAGTCGCGCATCATGGCTCGCGGTCTCGACCATATCGTTCATGCCGTCGGCGATCTCGATGCGGCTGCGGATTTTTATCGGCGCGCCGGGTTTAAGGTCGGTGCGCGCAACAAACATCCGTGGGGCACGCACAATCATGTGGTGCAGTTTTCCGGCTTCTTCATTGAAGTTCTGACCGTCGCCGAGCCTGAAAAGCTCGGTGACGACGGCCTCTCGCAGCACTTCGGGATTCCCGGCCGCGAGGCGATCGCACGCGGCGATGGCTTTGCGATGCTGGTGCTGGAGAGCGCCGACAGCGAGGCCGATGTGGCGGACTTCGCGCGGCAAGGCATCGGCATCTCAAAGGTGTTGCCGTTTTCGCGTCAGGCCGTGCTGCCCGATGGCAGCGCGACCACTGTCGGATTCTCGCTGGTCTTCGCGAAAGACGCCCTTTCACCCGACACGACCTTCTTCACCTGCAGGCAGCACAATCCGGCGGCATTCTGGAAGCCGGATTTTCAGCAGCACCCGAACGGCGCGAACGGCGTGCTCGGTGCGGTGCTGGTCGCGGATAATCCGGCGGATCATCACATCTTCCTTGAGTCCTTCACCGGCGTCCGCGATCTGCATTCGAGTTCGCTGGGCATTTCTGCAAAGACGCCACGCGGCGATGTCGAGATCATGGACGCCGTTGCGTTTCATGATCGGTTCGGAGACGTGGCAAGAGTGAAGGGCGAGGGCGCATCGCTACAAGCGCTGCGGCTTGCGGTTCCGGACCTCGGAACACTCGAAGCAGCGTTGAAGGCAGGCGGGGTGACCTCGCACCGGCGCGGCGGCAAGGTCGTGGTCCCGCCACAGGCCGCCTTTGGCGCAACCCTGATATTCGAGGCTCCGGGCGGGATTTGACGGGACGCCCTTGATCCGGCATTGCCTCACCGGCATGGTCAGCCGTTTCCAGCAAAGGGATATGCCTTGAACGCCAAGATTTCAGCCGCTCCGGTGGTGTCCGCCGGCGCCGTCACATTCGGCAACACGCTGCCGCTCGCGGTGATCGCCGGACCGTGCCAGTTGGAAAGCCGGGCGCATGCGCTGGAGACGGCTCAAGCCCTGAAGGAGATCGCGGCACGTCTCGGAATCGGGCTGGTTTACAAGACCTCGTTCGACAAGGCGAACCGCACCAGCGCCTCCGGCGCGCGGGGCATCGGCCTCGACAAGGCGCTGCCGATCTTTGCCGAGATCAAATCGTCGCTCGGTCTGCCGGTGCTAACAGATGTGCATGAGATCGACCAGTGCGCGCGTGTCGCCGAGGCCGTGGACATTCTGCAAATCCCTGCATTCCTTTGCCGCCAGACCGACTTGCTGCTGGCGGCTGCGGCCACCGGCAAGATCGTCAATGTGAAGAAGGGCCAGTTCCTCGCGCCGTGGGATATGGCCAATGTGGTCGCCAAGGTGACCGGCGGCGGCAATCCGAATGTGCTGGTGACCGAGCGCGGCGCATCCTTCGGCTACAACACGCTGGTGTCCGACATGCGTGCGCTGCCCATCCTGGCGCGCACCACGGGCGCGCCAGTGATCTTTGACGCCACCCATTCGGTGCAGCAGCCCGGCGGCAAGGGCACCTCATCCGGGGGCGAGCGCGAGTTCGTGCCGGTGCTGGCGCGGGCGGCCGTGGCGGTCGGTGTCGCGGGTGTGTTCATCGAAACGCATCCCGATCCGGACAACGCGCCGTCGGATGGACCGAACATGGTGCCGCTGAAGGATTTTGAGTCGCTTGTGAAGACCCTGATGAATTTTGACGCTGTCGCGAAATCGAAAGCGTGACGGCCCCATCATAACAACGAAAACATAAGGGCCGCGATCAACGCGGCATCCGCCAGACCGATGCTGCCGATCCTCAATGTCATCGCCGCGACGACGTTCGCATCCGCCTTGTCATCGCGGGCGATGGAGCCGGTGCTGCCGCTGGTTGCCGACGACTTCGGGGTCACGGTCGCGACGGCTGCGAGCCTGTCGGCGGTGGTCGCGCTGACATTCGCCATTGTCCAGCCGCTGCTCGGCGCCGCAGCCGACATGTTCGGCAAGCCGCGCCTGATGATCGCCTGTCTCGTCTTGCTCGGCGCGGCCAACGCCCTGGGCGCGGTCGCTACATCATTTGAAATGCTGTTCGTATCGCGTGTGCTGGTGGGTATCGCAGCCGGCGGGACATTCCCCATCGCGTTCGGACTGACCGGCGATCTGGTGCCGACCGCGCAGCGGCAGATTGCCCTCAGCCGCGTGCTTGCAGGGGCGATGACGGGAAATCTGCTCGGCGCGTCGGCAGCCGGCGTCATCGGCGATTTTCTTGGCTGGCGGGGTGTTCTCGGTGTGCTCGGCGCGATCATGGTGGTGGCGTCCGCCGCGGTCATGATCGGATTCCGGCGCGGCGGCATCACCAGCCCGCGCAGCGGTGTGAGCTTTGCTTCGCTGAAGGAAGGCTATCGCACGATCCTGCGCAATCCCAATGCGCGGGTGTGTTTCACGGCGGTGTTCATCGAAGGGCTTTGCGTTCTTGGTCTCTTTCCGTTTGTCGCGGCCTTCCTCTTTGAACTCGGTGAGACCCGCGCGTCGATTCCCGGCGTGGTCATCGCGGCCTTCGCTGTCGGCGGATTATTCTACACCATGAGCGTGTCGCGGTTGCTGCCGCGATTTGGCGTGAACCGGCTGATGATCGGCGGCGCGGCGGTCGTCGCGATGCAGTTCGTGATTATCGCGCTGGGGCCGCGCTGGGAGATTCAGGCGATTTCGTTCCTCATCATGGGATGGGGGTTCTATTCGCTGCACGGTTCGCTGCAGGTGTTCTCGACGGATCTCGCGCCGGAAGCGCGCGCCTCCGCGATGTCGCTCCATGCGTTCTGCTTCTTCATGGGACAGGCGGCCGGGCCGATCGTCTATGGTTTCGCGCTGGTCCATGCCGGAAAGCAGGCGACCCTGATCCTGAGCGCGATCGCGATCCTTGTGCTGGGTCTGGTCGCCGCGCGCCTGCTGCACCAGAAGCCGGCGGAGATGGCGGATATCTAGCCCCGCCCCCGATAGGGCGCGACACCCTGATCCGGCACCCAGACGCCACTCGGCAATTTTCCGGTCTGCCAGAACACGTCGATCGGAATGCCGCCGCGCGGATACCAGTAGCCGCCGATCCGCAGCCAGCGTGGCTTGATCTCCTTCACCAGCCGCTTGCCGATCCCCACCGTGCAGTCCTCATGAAACGCGCCGTGATTGCGGAAGCTCGACAGATAGAGCTTCAGCGCCTTGGACTCGACCAGCCACTGATCCGGCACATAGTCGATCACCAGATGCGCGAAGTCGGGCTGACCCGTGATCGGGCACAGCGAAGTGAACTCCGGCGCGACGAACCGCACCAGATAATTGTCCTTCGGATGTGGATTGGGCACCCGGTCGAGCTTGGCCGCTTCTGGAGAGGCGGGCATCCCGACCTGATGGCCGAGCTGCAGCGAGGCCGGCTCTTGAAGCGAAGCAGTCTTGGCTTTGGTGATACGGGGCTTTTTGGACATCGGTGTCTCCGTTTGCCGTCTGATAGCCCGTTCTGATGAAAACGTCACGGGATCAAAGGGTTCGGATACCCTTTTCCGCCGGGCTGCCTTCCTGTAGAAGCTGCCGCAAACCTCCAAACCGATCCTGAAAGGGCGCACATGACCGCAATCGTCGACATCATCGGCCGCGAAATCCTCGACAGCCGTGGCAATCCGACTGTGGAAGTCGATGTGATCCTCGAAGACGGCTCGCTGGGCCGCGCGGCGGTTCCGTCGGGGGCGTCCACCGGCGCGCATGAAGCCGTCGAACTGCGCGATGGCGACAAGGGCCGTTATCTTGGCAAGGGCGTGCAGAAGGCTGTCGATGCGGTCAACGGCGAGATTTTCGATGCCATCGGCGGCATGGAAGCCGAACAGCAGGTGCAGATCGACGAGACCATGATCGGCCTCGACGGCACGCCGAACAAAAGCCGTCTCGGCGCCAACGCCATTCTCGGCGTCTCGCTGGCGGTGGCGAAGGCCGCCGCGGAATCGCTGGGCATGCCGCTTTATCGTTATGTCGGCGGCACCTCGGCGCGCGTGCTGCCGGTGCCGATGATGAACATCGTCAATGGCGGTGTGCATGCCGACAACCCGATCGACTTCCAGGAAATCATGGTGATGCCGGTCGGCGCCAAAACCTTCGCCGAAGGACTGCGCGCAGGCGCCGAAATCTTCCATACCCTGAAAAGCGAACTGAAGAAGGCGGGTCACAACACCAATGTCGGCGACGAGGGCGGCTTCGCGCCGAACCTGCCGTCGGCGGATGCCGCGCTGGATTTCGTGATGAGCGCGATCGGCAAGGCCGGTTACAAGGCGGGCGGCGACATCATGCTGGCGCTCGACTGCGCCTCGACCGAGTTCTTCAAGAACGGCTCATACGTCTATGAGGGCGAGAAGAAGACCCGCACGCGCTCGGAACAGGCCAGGTATCTTGCCGATCTCGTGTCGCGCTATCCGATCGTCTCCATCGAAGACGGCATGGCGGAAGACGACATGGACGGCTGGAAGGAACTGACCGACCTGATCGGAGGCAAGTGCCAGCTCGTTGGTGACGACCTTTTCGTCACCAACGTCACGCGCCTCGCGGACGGAATCAGGAAGGGCCTCGGTAATTCGATCCTGGTGAAGGTCAACCAGATCGGATCGCTCACCGAAACGCTCGCCGCCGTCGAGATGGCCCACAAGGCGGGCTACACCGCCGTGATGTCGCATCGCTCGGGTGAAACCGAAGACGCCACCATTGCCGATCTCGCCGTCGCCACGAACTGCGGTCAGATCAAGACCGGCTCGCTGGCCCGCGCGGACCGGACCGCCAAATACAACCAGTTGCTGCGCATCGAGCAGGAACTCGGCAATCAGGCGGTTTATGCCGGCCGTTCGGCGCTCAAGGCGCTGGCGTAAATCGGAATGCGCCGGAAGTCACACCGGCGCATCGCTGCATTTCATTTCCGGACGCGATTGACGGCTTGCCTTGGCAGGCCGCCGCCGTTTTGATCTGGCCCCATCTGCCGGGATTCTGCCGGCACAGGAGACACGACGATGCAGGGTCCGCTGACCGGAATCAAAGTTATTGAAATCGGGCAGGCGCTCGCCGGGCCGCTCGCCGGTGCGATCATGGCCGACATGGGTGCGGACGTGATCAAGATCGAGAAGCCCGATGGCGGCGACGACGCGCGAAGCTGGGGGCCTCCGTTCATCGAGGACGCCTCGATCATGTTTCACGTCACCAACCGCAACAAGCGGTCCGTGACGCTCGACATGAAGAACGCGGCTGACATCGAGAAACTGAAGACGCTTGTGCGCGACGCCGACATCCTGATCCAGAACCTGCGTTCGGGGGTGGTCAACGATCTCGGCATCGGCCCGGAGCATATGCATGCAATCAATCCGCGGCTGATCTACTGCTCGATCTGGGCGTTCGGGCCGAAGGGGCCGCTGTCGAAGGCGCCGGGCTTCGATCCGCTGCTGCAGGCCTATGGCGGCGTGATGATGCAGACCGGACGTCACGAGGATCCGCCGACCTTCTGCGCGCCCGCGATCAACGACAAGGCGACCGCGCAGTGGTGCGTGATCGGGGCGCTCGGCGCGCTGCAGCAACGTCATGTCACGGGGAAAGGCTGTGTGATCGACACGTCGCTGCTCGACAGCGCGGCCTCGTGGGTGGACGCATCGCTGGCGACCTACCACATCACACAGGAACTTTCGCCGCGCACGGGTGCTGCGACACCGACCATCGTGCCGTATCAGGCTTTCGACACCGCGGATCATCCGCTTGTCATCGCGGCAGGCTATGACCGCCTGTTTTACAAACTCGCCGCAGTCCTCGGATTTCCCGAATGGTGCAGCGATCCGCGTTTTGCCCGGGGCAGGGACCGCTTCGTCCATCGCGACACGCTGATCGGATTGCTGAAGCCGGTGTTGCTGACCAAGACTCGCGCCGAGTGGCTGGCCGCCTTCGAGGCAGCGGGCGTTCCGTGCGCTCCGGTCAACACTATCGCGGAATTGCAGCAGACCGAACAGTTCAAGGCGTCCGACTTGCTGCGCACCTTGCCCGGGAGTGATCTGCCGGTGGTGGGCTTGCCGATTTCCTTTGATGGCCAGCGCCCGCATCCGCATTCCGGGGCCCCGCGTCTGGGGCAGCACAACGACGAACTGCTCGGGTAGGATATCGGAACACGATCCCGCGAGCCGGGATTAATGCACTTGCATCCTTTTGGGGCGAAGGCTAATTCGCCCCTGCAGGCTCGCTTTGTCCTGTTGCTTAAAAGGATCGTTCCATGGCCCATTCCGTCGCTGTCATTGTCGGCAGTCTCCGCAAGGAGTCGTTTTCGCTCAAGATCGCCAAGGCGCTTGCAAAAGTTGCTCCGCCGTCGCTGAAACTGGACATCGTGACCCTGCACGGCCTGTCGTTCTTCAATCAGGATCTGGAAGCCACACCGCCGGCCGACTGGCTCAAATTCCGCGAGACCGTGCAGAAGTCGGACGCCGTGCTTTTCGTCTCGCCGGAGTACAACCGGTCCGTTCCGGGTGTGCTGAAGAACGCGATTGATGTGGGCTCGCGCCCATACGGCAAGAGTTCATTTCTCGGCAAGCCCACCGGGATCGTGGCCAACTCGCCGGGACCGCTCGGCGGCGTCGCGGCGGCCATGCACCTGAAAGCATTGCTCCCGGGCATCACCGGGCCGATCATGCAGCAGCCGGAAATCTATCTAAACGGGGTCGGCGACGCATTCGACGACAAGGGCGAACTGACCAAGGAATCCCTTGAGAAGGTGCTGAAGGATTACCTTGCGGCCTTCGCGGCCTGGGTCGAGAAGCAGGCGGCGTGACGTTGCGGTGACAAGACAGCCCGGCTGTTAGCGATGGGTTAACCGGGCTGTCGCATCGTGCGTGAATGGTTTCACGCACGCGACTCAAAGCGATCATGACCGGCCTCGCGCTCTATACGATCGCGGCGGCGTTGATTGCCTATTTCGGGGTCAATGCCTACACCGGCAAATACGGCCTCAACGCGCGGCAGGAACTGGACCAAGAAATTGTGCTGCTGACTGCCGAACTGGCCCGACTCAAGGCCGAGCGGGTGGCCGCCGAGCAGAGAGTCTCGTCGCTTCGTTCCGACAGGGTCGATCCCGACATGCTCGACGAGCGAGCACGCTATCAGCTCGATTATGTGCATCCGCGCGACCTTGTCCGGATGATCGGTCAGAACTAGCATTCCGAACCGGATGTTCGCCTGACAGTATCGCACCGGTCAGCTTGCGAATGACGGATTCGAGGCGCGCCGGAAACCATGATTCCGGTGACGGTATAACTTGTAGATTTGCGACGGTGTGACAGCGCGTCGCTTTGGCGCGAACCTGCCGCAGCAGGTTTCAAATTTCAAAAATCCGTCGCTTTCGATTCTAAAGTTGCCCTCGCTGCATTGCGTCATAGATGAGTCCGGTGCTGACGCACGCTTTCCTTTCATGGCGATATGAGTTGGAGTAGAGAGGATTGTATCCGCTCTCTTATCCGGACATGACATGTCGCCAAAAGAAACGGCCTCTCCGAAAAAAAGCGCTGCCGCAAAAGACGCAGGCAACGGCTCCCGCCATCCGAACAATCTGACATTTTCAAAGGATCAGGAGCTTCACGCGTTTCGCGAGATGATGCTGATCCGCCGCTTCGAGGAAAAGGCAGGCCAGCTCTACGGCATGGGGGCCATCGGCGGTTTCTGCCACCTCTATATCGGCCAGGAAGCCGTGGTGGTCGGCATGCAGATGTCGCTGGAGAAGGGCGACCAGATCATCACCAGCTATCGCGATCACGGTCACATGCTCGCGTGCGGCATGGACCCCAAGGGCGTGATGGCGGAACTGACGGGACGTGAAGCCGGCTACTCCAAGGGCAAGGGCGGCTCCATGCACATGTTCAGCAAGGAGAAGAATTTCTACGGCGGCCACGGCATTGTCGGCGCTCAGGTTCCGCTCGGCACCGGCCTCGCTTTCGCCAACCGCTATCGCGGCAACAAGAATGTCGCGGTTGCGTATTTCGGCGACGGCGCCGCCAATCAGGGGCAGGTCTACGAGAGCTTCAACATGGCGGAGTTGTGGAAGCTCCCCGTGATTTACGTCATCGAGAACAACCGCTACGCCATGGGTACCTCGGTGACGCGCTCGTCGGCGCAGACCGACTTTTCCAAGCGCGGCGCATCGTTCAACATTCCCGGCGAACAGGTCGACGGCATGGACGTCCGTGCGGTGAAGGCCGCGGGCGACAAGGCGGTGCAGTGGTGCCGCGAGGGCAACGGTCCCTACATTCTCGAAATGCAGACCTATCGTTACCGCGGCCATTCGATGTCCGATCCCGCGAAGTACCGGACCCGCGAGGAAGTCGACAAGGTGCGTCACGACAGCGACCCGATCGAACAGGTGCGCCAGCGACTGCTGGAGTTGAAGGTGAGCGAGCAGGACTTGAAGGCGATCGACGGCGAGGTTCGCGAGATCGTCAACGAGGCAGCGGATTTCGCGCAGCACACGCCAGAGCCGCCCGTGTCAGAGCTTTACACCGACATTTACCTTTAAGCCTGCGAAAGAGAGTCCGGAGCGACCATGCCGATTCAAGTTCTGATGCCCGCGCTTTCGCCGACGATGGAGAAAGGCAACCTCGCCAAATGGCTGAAAAAAGAGGGTGACACGGTCAAGTCCGGCGATGTCATCGCTGAAATCGAAACCGACAAGGCGACGATGGAAGTCGAGGCGACCGATGAAGGCACGCTCGGCAAGATTTTGATCCCCGAAGGAACAAGCGACGTCGCGGTCAACACGCCGATCGCGACCATTCTCGCCGATGGCGAAAGCGCCGCCGATCTCGGCAAGGCGCCGGTGGCGGCGAAATCGCCCGCGCCCAATGTTCAGCAGGAAGTCGCCGAGTCGCGCGCTCCCGTCGGGGAAGGCAAACCGCAGATCAGCGCGCCTGCGACACCTGGCGTTTTGCAGTCACCCGCTCCGATTGCCGAACCCGATCCGGAAGTGCCGCCCGGCACCGAGATGGTCAAGATGACCGTGCGTGAAGCCCTGCGCGATGCGATGGCCGAGGAAATGCGCCGCGACGAAGACGTCTTCGTCATGGGCGAGGAAGTCGCCGAATATCAGGGCGCCTACAAGATCACGCAGGGTCTGCTGCAGGAATTCGGCGATCGCCGCGTGATTGACACGCCGATCACCGAACATGGTTTCGCAGGTGTCGGCGTCGGCGCGGCGATGGCCGGGCTGAAGCCCATCGTGGAGTTCATGACCTTCAACTTCGCGATGCAGGCCATCGACCAGATCATCAACTCCGCAGCCAAGACGCTCTACATGTCCGGCGGGCAGATGGGCTGCTCCATCGTGTTCCGCGGGCCGAACGGCGCGGCCGCGCGTGTCGCCGCCCAGCACAGCCAGGACTACTCGGCCTGGTACTCGCAGATTCCGGGCCTCAAGGTTGTCTCGCCATATTCGGCGGCGGATGCGAAGGGTTTGCTGAAAGCCGCGATCCGCGATCCGAACCCGGTGATCTTCCTCGAGAACGAAATTCTCTACGGTCACTCCGGCGATGTGCCGAAACTCGACGACTACGTCATTCCGATCGGCAAGGCGCGCATCGCGCGTTCCGGCAAGGACGTGACGCTGATCGCATGGTCGAACGGCATGACCTACGCGCTGCATGCCGCCGATGAACTCGCCAAGGAAGGCATCGAGGCGGAAGTGATCGACCTGCGCACGCTGCGTCCGCTCGACACCGAAACGATCATCAATTCGGTGAAGAAGACCGGACGCGCGGTCGCTGTCGAGGAAGGCTGGCAGCAGTCTGGCGTCGGCGCGGAAATCGCAGCACGGATCATGGAGCAGGCCTTCGATTATCTCGATGCGCCGGTGGCGCGCGTCTCCGGCAAGGATGTGCCGATGCCGTATGCGGCGAACCTCGAGAAGCTGGCGCTGCCGTCGGTGGCTGAAGTCGTCGATGCGGCCAAGGCCGTGATGTATCGCTGAGAGAGCGGGAAGAAGATCATGCCGATCAACATTCTGATGCCCGCGCTGTCGCCCACCATGGAGAAGGGCAACCTTTCCAAGTGGCTCAAGAAGGAGGGCGACAAGGTCAAGTCCGGCGATGTGATTGCCGAGATCGAGACCGACAAGGCGACGATGGAAGTCGAAGCCGTCGACGAGGGCACTATCGCAAAAATCCTCGTGCCGGAGGGCACGCAGGACGTTCCGGTCAATACCATGATCGCGGTGCTCGCCGGTGACGGCGAGGACGTGAAGGCAGCGGGAGCAGGGGCAGGATCAGCGCCCGCGAAGGCTGAGGCTCCGAAAGCCGAAACGCCCAAGTCAGAAGCCCCCAAATCTGAAGCACCCAAATCTGAAACACCAAAGGCTGCGGCACCTGCAGCCGCGCCGGCACCCGGTGCGGCACCGGCTCCTGCAAAGCCCGCTGCTGCGGCCGCTCCTGCGCAGAGCAATGGTGCACGCATTTTCTCGTCGCCGCTTGCCCGCCGTCTCGCCAAGGAAGCAGGCATCGATCTGTCGCGTGTGACCGGCACCGGCCCGCATGGCCGCGTGGTGGCGCGTGACATCGGCGAAGCCAAGGCCGGCAAGGGCCTCAAGCCTGCCGCCGCTGCGGGGGCACCTGCCACTGGCGCAATCGGCGCGCCGGCGATGTCGGATTCGCAGATTCTCGCGCTGTACGAGGAGGGCGCGTATGAAAGCATCCCGCACGACTCGATGCGGCGGACCATCGCGCAGCGTCTCACCGCCGCGACCAACTCGATGCCGACCTTTTATCTGACAGTGGACTGCGATCTCGGCAAGCTGGCTTCCGCACGCGAAGAGATCAACGCCGCTGCCGGCAAGGACAGGGACGGCAAGCCGCTCTACAAGCTCTCGGTCAACGATTTTGTCATCAAGGCTATGGCGCTGGCGCTGCAGAAGATTCCCGAAGCCAATGTTTCGTGGACGGAAGCTGCGATGCTGCGCCACAGGCATTCGGACATCGGCGTCGCCGTGGCGCTGCCCTTCGGCCTGATTACGCCGATCATCCGCCAGGCTGAACTCAAGACGCTGTCGGCCATCTCCAATGAAATGAAGGACCTCGCCGCGCGCGCGAAGGGCAAGAAGCTCAAGCCGAATGAATACCAGGGCGGCACTTCATCCGTGTCGAACCTTGGCATGTATGGCATCAAGGACTTCACTGCGGTGATCAATCCGCCGCAGTCGTCGATCCTCGCCGTCGGCACCAGCGAAGAGCGTGCGGTGGTCCGCAATGGCCAGATCGTTGCGGCGACCATGATGAGCGTGACGCTGTCCTGCGATCACCGTGCCATCGACGGCGCGCTGGGCGCGGAACTTATCACGGCCTTCAAGAAGCTGATCGAAAATCCGGTGATGATGGTCGTGTAGACCGGGAGCGCGCATGCGCCGGTTTCTGATCACTCTTCTGGCCTGCGCGTCCGGTCTGGCCGCCGCCTTCGCTTTTGGTTTTACCGCTGAGCTGTTGCGGCCGTGCACAGGCGAAGGGCTGTCCTGTTCAATGACCAAGGTTCTCGGCTTCATCTACACGCCGGTTTTCAGCGCCATCGCGCTTATATGTTTTATGGTCGCGGTGTTCTGGAAAGGCGCGCGCGCTCTGAACGTCGCGCTGCTCGTGCCGCTTGTACCGCTTCTGCTGCTGGTCGCGGGACTGAAGTATTCGGACATCTCGGTGCGAGAATTCCATGAGATCCGCGAGCGTGACATTCAGGAAATCCTGCAGATCGCCGTTCCCATCATCCTGACCATGATCGTCCCATGGGCCGTGCTTCGGCGTTTCGCGAACTGGCTCGAACCCGCCAAAGTGACCGGCATATCGTTCAGTGGAGGTGTCCGCTGAGGAACTCCGCAACCATCGGACCGGCAGGCTGGGCGATGGCCGCTGTTGCGGGCATGCTTTTATACGCCAGCGCCACGGCACATGCGTTAACGCGGCCGAAGATTGACAGGCTGCCTGAAGTGCCGAGGTCCGTTCTGTTCGTCGGCAACAGCTACTTCTACTACAACAACAGCCTGCACGATCATGTGCTCAATCTGCTGCGCAGCGCCGATCCCGCCGGAACATACACCGCGACCTCTGCGACCATCAGCGGTGCGTCGCTGACCATGCATGATGTGGACAGGCTTTTGTCCGCGCACAGACGCAGGGAATTCGATGCCGTCATCATGATGGATTGCAGTTGGTGCGCGGTGGATCGCAGGGCCGCGTTCGCCAGAGTTGTTGCGAAAGACGTTGCAATCGTCCGCAGGCACCGGGCCGCGCCGGTGCTGTTCATGACATGGGCCTATGCCGACAAGCCGCAGATGATTGGCGAACTCGCGGATGTCTATACGGCGGCAGGCAATGCCAACAATGCGCTGGTCGTGCCGGCCGGTCTGGCGTTCGCCCGGTCGCTGTCGCAGCGGCCCGAGCTTGCGCTTCATGTGCCGGACCGGAGTCATCCCAGTCTGGCTGGCACATATCTGGCCGCCTGCGTCGTGATGGCGTCGGTCTATCGGCGCTCGCCGGTCGGCAATGTCTATCGCGCGGGTCTGGATGAGGCGACGGCTGCGTTTCTGCAAACCATCGCATGGGACACCGTGCGGGACTACTACAGGCAGTAATTGAGGAAGCGACGGCAGGGCGACGCCAGCCGCTTTCGATGTTAGATTTGTTCGCTATCGGGTGAATGGAGTTCGTAATGGCTGATACATCCTTCGACGTTGTCGTGATTGGTTCCGGCCCCGGCGGGTACGTGACCGCGATCCGCGCCGCGCAACTCGGCTTCAAGACAGCCATTGTCGAGAAGGCCTATCTCGGCGGCATCTGCAACAACTGGGGCTGCATTCCGACCAAGGCGCTGCTGCGTTCGGCGGAAATCTATCACTACATGAAGCACGCCAAGGATTACGGCCTGTCGGCTGACAATGTGTCGTTCGATCCGAAGGCGGTGATCGCGCGCTCGCGCGGCGTGGTGAAGCGCCTCAACGGCGGTGTTGAATTCCTGATGAAGAAGAACAAGATTTCGATCATCTGGGGCGAGGCCATATTAGATGCGCCCGGGAAGTTCACGGTGAAGAAATCCGCCGCTGAGGCTCCAAAAGGATCGCTGGGCGAGGGCGCGTATACCGCCAAGCACATCATCGTCGCCACCGGTGCGCGGCCGCGCGTGCTGCCGGGCCTCGAGCCGGACAAGAAGCTCGTCTGGACCTACTTCGAGGCGATGAATCCCGACAAGATGCCGAAGTCCTTGCTGGTGGTCGGCTCCGGCGCCATCGGCATCGAGTTCGCTTCGTTCTATCGCACCATGGGGGCGGAGGTCACCGTGGTCGAGGTGCTGCCGCAGATTCTGCCGGTCGAGGATGCGGAGATCGCGGCTTTCGCCCGCAAGCAGTTCGAGAAGCAGGGCATCAAGGTGATGTCGGGCACCAAGGTCACCAAGCTCGACAAGAAAGCCGACAGCGTGGTCGCCACCATCGACGATGGCAAGAAGCCGTTTACGCTGGAGGTGGATCGCGTCATCTCGGCGGTCGGCGTGGTCGGCAACATTGAGGGCTTCGGACTCGAAAAGCTCGGCGTGAAGACGGATCGCGGCTGCATCGTCATCGACGGCTATGGCAAGACTAACGTGCCCGGCATCTATGCCATCGGCGACGTCGCCGGTCCGCCGATGCTGGCGCACAAGGCCGAGCATGAAGGCGTGATTTGCGTCGAGGCCATCAAGGGACTGCATCCGCATCCGATGGACAAGACATTGATCCCGGGCTGCACGTATTGCCATCCGCAGATCGCGTCGGTGGGTCTCACCGAGGCAAAGGCGAAGGAGGCCGGCAAGGACATTCGCGTCGGCCGTTTCCCGTTCGTCGGCAACGGCAAGGCCATCGCGCAGGGCGAAGATCAGGGCATGGTGAAGGTGATCTTCGACAAGAAGACCGGCCAGTTGCTGGGCGCGCACATGGTCGGTCACGAAGTAACCGAACTCATTCAGGGCTTCGTGGTGGCGATGAACCTCGAGACCACCGAGGAAGAACTCTTCCACACCATCTTCCCGCATCCGACCATTTCGGAGACCATGAAGGAAGCAGTGCTCGATGCCTACGGCCGCGTGCTGAACATGTAACTCCGCAACGCGGAGTCTGATCCAGATCAAGGCGCCCGGCTCCGAGGCGGCCTGCAATCGTCTGTGAGGATAGTCCGACGTGCTGATTGCGGTGTTCGCCGATATCCATGCCAACCGTCAGGCGTTCGAGGCTTGCCTTGCGCGTGCGAGACACGATGGCGCGGAGAAAATCTACCTGCTCGGCGACATCGTGGGGTATGGCGCGGACCCGGACTGGTGCACGCAGACGGCGATGGACCTGGTGGGGCAGGGCGCGCTCGCCGTTCGTGGCAATCACGACAATGCCATTGCGGTCCCCAGCGAACGCATGAACGCGAAAGCGCAGGTGGCAATCGAGTGGACGCGGAACGTACTCGGCCGCGCCGAGCGGGATTTTCTAGCAAGGTTGCCGTTGGCGATTGAGGATGCCGGACGGCTTCTCGTTCATGCCGACGCCACCGCCCCGGCACAGTGGCACTATGTGATGGACGGCCAGAGCGCGGCCCGCAGTCTGGATGCAACTCACCTGCCTCTTACGTTGTGCGGCCACGTCCACATTCCGGCGCTCTATTCGCTCTCCTCGGTCGGAAAGATTACGCCGTTCACGCCCAAGACGGGCGTGCCGATCCAGTTATTGAAAGGCCGGCAATGGCTCGCCGTGCTGGGCTCTGTCGGCCAGCCGCGCGACGGCAATCCGGCGGCGTGCTATGCCATGCTGGATACCGAGCGGAACGAGATCACCTTTTGCCGCGCGCCTTACGACATCGACGAGGCCGCCGCGCGAATTCGTAACAACGGATTGCCTCCATCGCTCGCCGAGCGATTGTACGAGGGGCATTGATGGCCAAGCCCGATCTCGTTCCCGGCGAGGTGCTGGACGGCTTTCTGGTCGAGGAAAAAGTCCATCGCGGCGGCATGGCGACGCTCTGGCGTGTGTCGCATCCGGATCATCCGCAGCCGATGCTGATGAAAGTGCCCCGGCTTGGCGACAGTCCTGATCCTGCATCCATCGTCAGTTTCGAGATGGAGCAGATGATCCTGCCGCGTCTCTCCGGCATCCATGTTCCGAAATTCATTGCCTTGGGAGATTTCTCCACACCGCAGCCCTACATCGTGATGGAGCGCGTTCCCGGCAACACGCTTTACAAGCGTTTGCCGGACCTGCCGCTGCCGTATGAGGAGGCTATCGGGATCGGGATCAAGGTCGCGACGGCGCTGGACGACCTGCACCGGCAGAATGTCGTTCACCTCGACATCAAGCCGAGCAACATCATGTTCAGGCCGACAGGAGAGGCGGTGCTGATCGACTATGGCCTGTCGCATCACGATCATCTGCCCGATCTGATGCTGGAGGAGTTTCGCGTTCCGTTCGGGACCGCGCCTTACATGGCGCCCGAGCAACTGCTGGATATCCGCAACGATCCCCGCAGCGACCTGTTCGCGCTCGGTGTGCTGCTTTACTTTTTCACGACGGGAGAGCGGCCGTTCGGTGAAGCTGAAACCTGGAGCGGGATGCGGCGTCGGCTTTGGCGCGACCCCGTGCCGCCGCGCCGGTTGCGGCCGGACTATCCGCCGTGGCTGCAGGAAATTGTGCTGCACTGTCTCGCGGTGCAGCCGGCATGGCGTTATCAGTCGGCGCGGCAGCTTGCGTTCGACCTTGGCAATCCCGATCAGGTCAAGATTACCGCGCGCGGCGAGCGGCTGAAGCGCGACGGTCTCGCAACCGTCATCCGCCGGCGCTTCAACAACGAACTCATGCTGGCGCGGCCGCGGCCGGATATCGCCTCGCACCTTGCCCAGGTTCCGATCGTTGCCGTCGCCATCAATCTCGACGATTCCAATGACGCTCTGAACGAGGCCCTCCGTACCGAGGCGGCCCGCATTGCCAAGGCCGTTCCCGGCGCGCGGCTGGCCTGTCTCAACGTGCTCAAGCTCGCGCGTCTTGCGGTCGATCATGCGCTGGACGAGGAAGGGCACAGCAAGCATGTCGGCCGCCTTGCCGAACTGAAGAACTGGGCGCGGACGCTCGGATTTGCTGAGGAGAATTATACGGTCCATGTGATCGAAGCCTTCGATCCGGCAAGTGCGATTATCGAGTTTGCCAGTTCCAATCTGGTCGATCACATCCTGATCGGCGCGCGGGAAAAGTCGTTTCGGAAGAAGGTCCTCGGCAGCGTATCGGCCAAGGTCGCGGCGGAAGCGCCGTGCAGTGTTACAGTTGTCCGTCCGACTCGCCTGCGGCCGGGTCACGACGGAGAAGGGCGGGCGTAGCGGCTTTCTCTGGCGGCGTAAGCGCAACGTCGCACCGTTCTGGTAAAATCGGACTATGATTGAATAGGCAATGAGGGGATTCGACGATGAATGAAGCACAGGCGTTTCTGAGCCAGCCCGGGGTGGGTTTCTTCACCATGCTCCTGATCGGCGCTATCGCTGGCTGGATCGCGGAGCGGGTCACCTCGTCGGACCACGGCATCTTTACCAACATCCTTGTGGGCATTGCCGGATCGTTCGTTGGCGCGAAACTGGCCGAGATCGCTGAAGTGCCGGTGTTCGGCTTCTGGCGCACGCTGGTGTCAGCCGCGATCGGCGCGGTGATCCTGCTGTTTGCCTGGCGCATGATCCGCGGCGGGCGTTAAACCGCGCGGGTGCTGAAGCCGAAAGGCAGGCGCGGCCCGTTGCCGCGCCGCAACGAATGTTGCGGCTCTACAACACTTTGTGAACATTTAACCCTTGCCCCAGCAAGCGCTTGCGCGCGCCGCTATTTAGCCACACGCCTCCATGAGATCATTTCTTCGTAGGCTGAATGCTGCGGCCTCCGCGATGACATTGGAAGAAATTCCCGTTTTCAGGGGTTTTCCGGGTCTTCGCGGACGGATCGCGGGACAAGGGTCACGATGGACGCGAAAACCGACATCAAGGCGCGACTGCCAAGCCGTCATGTGACGGAAGGTCCCGCGCGTGCGCCCCATCGGTCCTACCTCTATGCCATGGGCCTCACCACCGAGCAGATTCACCAGCCGTTCGTCGGCGTGGCGTCCTGCTGGAACGAGGCCGCTCCCTGCAATATCGCCCTGATGCGTCAGGCTCAGGCCGCCAAGAAGGGCGTGGCGGCTGCGGGCGGCACCCCCCGCGAGTTCTGCACCATCACCGTGACCGACGGCATCGCCATGGGCCATGACGGCATGCGCTCGTCGCTTCCGTCGCGCGAAACCATTGCGGACTCGGTGGAATTGACCGTCCGCGGCCATTCCTACGATGCCCTGATCGGTCTCGCCGGCTGCGACAAGTCGCTGCCCGGCATGATGATGGCCATGCTGCGGCTGAACGTGCCGTCGATCTTCATCTATGGCGGCTCGATCCTGCCGGGCAACTTCCGGGGCCAGCAGGTCACCGTCCAGGACATGTTCGAGGCGGTCGGCAAGCATTCCGTTGGAGAGATGTCCGACGAGGATCTGGACGAAATCGAGCGGGTGGCGTGCCCGTCGGCGGGCGCCTGCGGCGCCCAGTTCACCGCCAACACCATGGCGACCGTGTCCGAGGCCATCGGTCTGGCCCTGCCGTATTCGGCCGGAGCGCCAGCGCCTTACGAAATCCGCGACAGCTTCTGCATGGCGGCGGGCGAAAAGATCATGGAATTGATCGCCAGGAATATCCGCCCGCGCGATATCGTCACCCGCAAGTCCCTGGAAAACGCCGCCGCCGTCGTCGCTGCGTCCGGCGGTTCGACCAATGCCGCGCTGCATCTGCCGGCCATGGCCCATGAATGCGGTATTGAATTCGATCTGTTCGACGTTGCCGAAATCTTCAAAAAGACACCGTATATCGCGGATTTGAAGCCGGGCGGTCGTTATGTCGCCAAAGATATGTTCGAGGCTGGTGGAATACCGCTTCTGATGAAGACGCTGCTTGATCACGGATATCTGCACGGCGACTGCATGACGGTCACCGGCCGCACCATCGCCGAAAACCTCAAGAGCGTGAAATGGAATCCGCATCAGGACGTGGTGCGTCCTGCCGACAAGCCGATCACCGTGACCGGTGGCGTTGTCGGCATGAAGGGCAATCTCGCGCCGGACGGCGCGATTGTGAAAGTCGCTGGGATGTCGGTGCTGAAGTTCACGGGACCTGCGCGTTGCTTCGATTGCGAAGAAGACGCGTTCGAGTCCGTAAACAACAGGACCTACAAGGAAGGCGATGTCATCGTGATCCGCTACGAGGGCCCCAGGGGCGGCCCCGGGATGCGCGAAATGCTTCAGACCACCGCGGCGCTGACCGGGCAGGGCATGGGCGGCAAGGTGGCTCTCATCACCGACGGACGTTTCTCGGGCGCCACGCGGGGCTTCTGTGTCGGCCATGTCGGACCGGAGGCTGCGGTCGGCGGGCCGATCGGCCTGATCCGCGACGGCGACATCATCGAGCTCGATGCAGTGAACGGCACGCTCAGCGTCAAGCTGACCGATGCTGAACTGGCCGAGCGCAAGAAGGCCTGGAAGCCGCGTGAAACCTCGGTCGGCTCCGGCGTGCTCTGGAAATATGCCCAGCAGGTCGGTCCTGCGGTCAAAGGCGCCGTGACCCATCCGGGCGGTGCGGCTGAAAAGGTGTGCTATGCGGACATTTGAGCGCATGTACATCAGGAAGAATTTGGGCCTTGCCGCCGCCCTGACGTTTGCCGTTTTCGCAACGTCCCCAGCCATGGCCTTCGAGGGCACACAGCCTGGCGGGCAGGAGGCTGCGCTGCCGATGGTTCCTGCGCCCGGCGGCATCGGCCTCATCAAGAAGCCCGTCCCGCCGGCCGATATTCCGCAGGCTGCGCCTGCGGCCTCGCTGACGGCCCTGCAGTACGCCGCCGAAGGCGGGCATCCGATCGCACAATGGAAGCTCGGGCGGATGTACGCGAGGGGCGACGGCGTGGCGCAGGACGATCTGCGCGCCTACGACTATTTCAGCAAGATCGCGAATGCCCATGCGGAAGACAGCCCGTCTGCGCCGCAGGCCGCGATCGTCGCCAATGCCTTCGTTGCGCTGGGCCGTTATTACGTGTCCGGCATCCCGAACTCGAAGGTGAAGCCCGATCCGGAGCGGGCACGCGAGATGTTCTCCTACGCCGCCTCGTATTTCGGCAATGCCGAAGCCCAGTACAATCTGGCGCGGATGTATCTCGATGGCGTCGGCATGCCGCCCGACTCCAAGTACGGCATCCGCTGGCTCGGCCTTGCGGCGCGCAAGGGCCAGCATCAGGCGCAGGCGCTGCTCGGCCAGATGCTGTTCAACGGCAAGGGGCTGCAGCGGCAGGCCGCGCGCGGACTGATGTGGCTGACGCTCGCGCAGGACAGCGCTGGCCCGGATGAGGTCTGGATCAGGGACAGCTACAAGACCGCGATGGCCAAGGCCTCCGACGATGACCGCGCCATGGCCTTGCAGATGCTCGAGCGCTGGGTGCAGGGCCGCCGGGATTGAGCCGTTCGCTTCGCGAACTGCGCCGCTATCTAGTTCAGATCCAGATCAATCCACACCGGAACGTGATCTGACGCCTTTTCCCAACCGCGCACATGCTTGTCGATACCCGCATCCGTCAGCCTGTCGCTGGCCTGCGGCGACAGCAGCAGGTGGTCGATCCGGATGCCGTTGTTCTTCGGCCATGCGCCGGCCTGATAATCCCAGAATGTGTACTGGCCGGGCTGGTCGTTGACCGCGCGGAAGGCGTCGGTGAGGCCGAGGTTGAGCAGGGCGCGGAAACGTTCGCGGGTCTTGGGCAGGAACAGCGCATCGTTCGCCCAGGCCGCCGGATTATAGACGTCGCCATTGGCCGGAATGACATTGAAGTCGCCCGCCAGAACCAGCGGCTGCTCGCCCTTCATGCGTTCCTTTGTATAATCAAGAAGGCGTTCCATCCATTTGATTTTATATGGATATTTCTCCGTTTCCGGAGGATTTCCGTTGGGCAGGTAAAGGCACGCGATCCGCAGCGAGCCATTCGGATACGACACCACGCCTTCAAGGAACCGCGCGTGCAGGTCGTCGGGATCGCCCCCGAGACGCGGCGTGGTTTCGTCAAAACGATACTTCGACAGCAGCGCCACGCCGTTGAAGGTCTTCTGCCCGTGGGTGACCACGTTGTAGCCGAGCGCCTCGATCGGCTCGCGCGGGAACGCCTCGTCCATGCACTTGATCTCCTGCAGGCAGACGATGTCCGGCTCGCGCTCCCGGAGCCAGGTGAGCAGGTGATCCAGCCGCTGCCGGATGGAATTGACGTTCCAGGTGGCGATCCGCATGGGCAGGTCCGTTAGCTAAATGAGCGATATTTCATGTGTGTGGCGTACCACGATCCCGGCGGGTGTGATAAGCCGGATGCAAATAACGCTGGAAAACCAGTGGAAAGGGAGACAGGGCCGTTCGCCGGGAGCGCGGGACCGCGCCTGTAAAGCACGATGACGGGTTCGACCTTCAAGAAGCGCGGTTTGCTGATCGCCGGCCTTTGCGTCGCCGCGGTAGCCGTTTACGCGACGCGCGACATGTGGACGGGCGGCGCGGCCCCGGCAAGGCAGGCGCCACGGCCGCGCGCGGTTTCCGTGGAAATCGCAAAGGCGGAGAAGAAGCAGGTTCCCGTGGACGTGGATTCCATCGGAACCGTGACGCCGATATCAAGCGTTGCGCTGAAATCGCGGCTGGAGACCACCATCATCGCGGTTCACTTCGAGGACGGCGCGCGGGTGAAGCAGGGCGACCTGCTGTTCACCCTCGATTCCCGCCAGATCGACGCGCAGATCGCGCAGGCCGAAGGTAACCTCGCGCGCGACCGCTCGCAACTCGCCGCCGCCGAACGCGACATGAAGCGTTTCAACGAACTGATCGGCAAGGGCGCCACCACGCAGGTCAATGTCGATAACGCCAAGACCGCGTTCGACAACGCCACCGCGACCATTCAGGCCGATGAGGCCATTCTCGACAATCTCAAGGTTCAGAAAAGCTACACCCTGATCAAGGCGCCGATCAGCGGACGGATCAGCGCGGCCTCGGTCAAGGTCGGTAATTTCGTGCGTCCGGCGGATACGTCGCCGCTTGCCACCATCAACCAGATGGCGCCGGTCTACGTGGCCTTCGCCATTCCGCAGCGTGTGCTGAGTGATCTGCGTGACGCGATGAAAGACGGCAAGTCGTCTGTGACCGCGACCATTCCCGGCAATGACAAATCCGAAACCGGTACTGTGGCGATGGTCGAGAATACGGTCGACGCCACCACCGGCATGGTGACGGTGCGCGGCATGATGGGCAACGAGAGCGAGGTTCTGTGGCCCGGCGTGCTCGTAAACACGACGCTGACAATCCGGGCCGAGAGCGCTGTTGTTGTGCCTTCGGTCGCCGTGCAGCGGAGCCAGACCGGCAACTTCGTGTTCATGGTCAAGGACGGGAAGGCGCAGATGCAACCGGTGACGGTCAATCGCACTTTCCGTGGTCTTTCGGTGATCGAAAGCGGCCTTCAGGGCGGTGAGGATGTCGTCATCGACGGACAATTGCTGCTGTCCAACGGCTCGTCGGTCGAACCGCGCAGCCGCAAGGCCGGAGCCTAGTGATCCGATTCTAACATTCGCGCCCCTTTTCAGCAGGCATTCTCGCGAATGTTAGAATCAAAGGATCACTAGCAAGTATAAGTTTTCGAGTGTCCTTTCGATCCGCCGTTCGCTTCGAAAGGTGCTACAAGTAAGGGCGAACGGCGGATCGGGACACTCGCGTATGAATCTCTCGGAGCTTTGCATTCGCAGACCGGTGATGACGACGCTGATGACGGCGTCGATCATCGCGTTCGGCGTCTTCGGCTTCCGGCTGCTGCCCGTCTCGGCTCTGCCCAAGGTGGATTTTCCGACCATCGCAGTCACCGCGACATTGCCCGGCGCGAGCGCGGATACGATGGCCGCCTCCGTCGCGGGTCCGATCGAACGCCAGTTGTCGACGGTCGCGGGCATTTCCTCGATGTCGTCGAGTTCGTCGCAGGGCACGACCACCATCACTATCCAGTTCGATCTGAACCGCAGCATCGACGGCGCCGCGCTCGATGTGCAGACCGCGCTCACGGTGGCGCAGCGCCGCCTGCCGGTCGAAATGATTATCCCGCCGACCTTCCGCAAAGTGAACCCGGCCGAATTCCCGATCCTGTTCCTGTCGATGAATTCGGAGACGCTGCCGCTCTCCACCGTCAATGAATATGGCGACATCACCGTGGGGCAGGCGCTGTCGCAGATTCCCGGCGTCGCGCAGGTCCTGATCTACGGCGCGCAGAAATTCGCCATTCGCGTGCAGGCCGATCCGGAAGTCGCCGCGGCGCGCGGGCTGTCGCTGGAGGATATCCGCGCCGCGGTCTCGCGCGCCAATTCCTCGACGCCGGTCGGCACGCTCAACGGTCCCAAGCAGGACATCGCGCTGCAGGCATCGGCGCAGTTGAACAAGGCCATCGACTACCGGCAGGTGGTGGTGGCCTGGCGCAACGGTTCGCCGGTCAAGCTCGATGAAGTCGCGAAAATCTACGACAGCGTCGAGAATGACAAGATCGCGACCTGGTTCAACGGCCGGCGCGCGATCGTGCTGGCGATCCAGAAGCAGCCCGACGCCAACACCGTCGCGGTGGTCGATGCCGTGCGGGCGAAGCTGCCCTCGCTGCGCGCGCAGATCCCGCCGTCGGTGACGATGGATGTGATGCTGGATCGCTCGGTGTCGGTGCGCGAGTCGGTGGCGGACGTCGAGGAAACGCTGATGATCGCCATCGGTCTCGTGATCGTGGTCATCTTCCTGTTCCTGAGGTCAGCGTCCGCGACTTTCATTCCCGCGCTGGCGGTTCCGATCTCGCTGTTCGGCACCTGCGCCGTGATGTACACGCTCGATTATTCCATCAATAACATGACGCTGCTGGCGCTGACCCTCTCGGTCGGATTCGTGGTAGACGACGCCATCGTCATGCTCGAAAACATCGTGCGGCATATCGAAGAGGGCATGAATCCCTACGAGGCCGCGCTGAAGGGCGCGCGCGAAATCGGTTTCACGATTTTGTCGATCACGTTCTCGCTGATCGCGGTGTTCATCCCGGTGCTGCTGATGGGCGGCATTGTCGGCCGCGTGTTCCGCGAATTCGCGGTGACCATTTCCGTCGCCATCATCGTCTCGGGCTTTGTGTCGCTGACACTGACGCCGATGCTGTGCGCGCGGGTGCTGAAGGCCCACGATCCGCATCATCGCCCCAACTTCGTGCTGCGCTGGTTCGAGGCGATGTTCAACGGATGGCTGCGCGCCTACGAGTGGGCGCTCGATCGCGTGCTGGCCTACAAGTTCATCATGCTGATGGTGACGCTGGCGACGCTCGGCGCAACCGTCTGGCTCTACGTCATCGTGCCGAAAGGTTTCTTCCCGCAGGAAGACACCGGCTTTCTCGTCGGGGTTACCGAAGCGGCGACGGATACCTCGTTCGCGGCCATGAGCGAACGACAAAAGGTGCTGGCGGATGCCTTGCGCGCCGATCCGGCCGTCGAGTTCGTCAACAGCACCGTCGGCTCCGGCGGTCCCAACGCCACGGCCAATTACGGCCGGCTGTTCATCGGGTTGAAGCCGAAAGATGAGCGTGCGCCGGTTCAGCAGGTGGTTGCTCGTTTCCGCCAGACGGCGCTGCAGGTGCCGGGGTTGCAGGCCTTCTTCCAGAGCATCCAGAACCTCAACATCGGCGGACGTGCGTCGAAAAGCCAGTATCAGTATACGCTGCAAAGCGGTGACACGGAATCGCTGTATCGCGTCGCGCCCGAGATGCGCGACCGCATCGCCAAGGTGCCGGGACTGCTCGATGTCACCACCGATCTCTACATCAAGAACCCGCAGCTCACGGTCGAGATCGACCGCGAAAAGGCTGCGGTCTATGGCGTGACCGCCGATCAGATCCGCAACCAGTTATTCAACGCCTATGGCGCGCGGCAGGTCGGCACCATCTACATGCCCTCCAACGACTATCAGATCATTCTCGAGGTGCAGCCGAAGTTCCGCGTCGATCCGACCGATCTGTCCAAGCTGTACGTCAAGACGGCCAACAATCAGACCATCCCGCTCGAAACGGTGGCGAAGATGGTGCCGACCGTCGGCCCGCTGCAGATCAATCATCAGGGCCAGCAGCCCGCGGTCACCATCTCGTTCAACCTCGCGCCGGGAACCTCGCTCGGCTACGCGGTGGACAGGATCACCCGGATCGAACAGGAATCGAACCTGCCGGCGACGATCGCCACCGGCTTTTCGGGTACGGCGCAGGTGTTCCAGGATTCGCTGCGCGGGCAGGGCGTCCTGATCCTCGCCGCCGTGTTCGCGGCGTTCGTGATCCTCGGCATTCTCTACGAGAGTTTCATCCATCCGATCACGATCATCTCCGGCCTGCCGTCGGCGGGCATCGGCGCGATCCTGACCCTGATGCTGTTCAAGATGGAACTGTCGGTGATCGCGATGATCGGCATCGTCATGCTGGTCGGCATCGTCAAGAAGAACGCGATCATGATGGTGGACTTCGCCATCGAGCGCCGCGCCGTCGGCCTGAGCGCCGAGCATGCGATCCGCGAAGCGGCGCTGCTCCGGTTCCGCCCGATCATGATGACCACCTTCGCGGCGATCTTCGGCACGCTGCCGATTGCGCTCGGCGCAGGCGCGGGCGCTGAACTGCGTCAGCCGCTCGGTGTGTCCGTGGTCGGCGGTCTCCTGGTGTCGCAATTGCTGACGCTGTTCATCACACCGGTGGTCTACATCTATCTCGACCGGATCGACCGCCGGCTGCGCCATCGCCTCGATCCGACCCTGCAGGAGCCCGCGGACGCGCCGCGCGTCGCGGCGGCCGAATAGAATGTTCACGCGAAGGGGACAGATGAGGGCACGCAGGTGGGTCGCAATCGCCGCTATCGTGATGTGCGCCGCCGGTCCGGTGCGCGCATCGGAAGAGCCGATCGAAATCTTCGACGCGCACCTGCACTATAACTGGGAGCCGAAGCCGTATTACGAACTCGACGAAGTGCTCGCGCTGTTCAAAAAACACCGGGTCACCGGCATCCTGGCGACCAGCCGTCCCAATACCGGCACCCATGCGCTGATGGATGCAAAAGCGGACGGCCTGTGGATCGTCCCGTTCATCCGGCCTTATCGCGTGCGTCCCGATATCCAGACCTGGTTCAATGATCCCACCATCTTCGATCTCGTGCAGGACGAGTTCAAGCGCGGCTACTATCGCGGCATCGGCGAGTTTCATCTGTCGGGAAAGGCGGCTGCGAGCGATTGGGTGAAGAAGGCGGTCGATTTCGCCGTCGCCAACGATCTCTATCTGCACGCCCACGCTGACGACGAAGCCGTCGAGATTCTGATGCGTCACAACGCTCGCGCGAAAATCATCTGGGCGCATACCGGCTTTGGCCTCGCGCCGAATCGTGTCGCGGCGATGCTGGCGACCTATCCGCAATTATGGGGCGAACTGTCCTACCGCAGCGGCATCACCGGCGCGGGCGGCGTGCTGACGCCGGAATGGCGGGCGATGTTCGAGAAGTATCCGGATCGGTTTCTGCTAGGATCGGATACGTGGATCAGCGAACGCTGGGCGAGCTACGGTTCGATCATGGCCGAATATCGCGGCTGGCTGAAGCAACTGCCGCCTGGGATCGCCAAACAAATTGCGCATGGCAACGCGAAGCGTCTGTTTGCGGAGAAGAAGTAGAGCTACATTTCTTTTTGTCATGCCCGGGCTTGTCCCGGGCATCCCGATAACGATGCATCGTGCTCAATCAATCGGGGCCACCGGGACAAGCCCGGTGATGACTATCGATATAGTGGTGACCTTAAATCGAAAAACTTGTCCCGCAGCCGCAGGACGCCGTCGCGTTCGGGTTGTTGACGCGGAACGACGCGCCGATCAGATCGTCCACGAAATCGACTTCCGATCCGGCGAGGAACGGCACCGATGACGGGTCGACCAGCACCACCGCGTTATCCCGCTCGATCACGAGATCGTCGTCAGCGCGGGCGCGTTCGACATCGAACTTGTACTGAAAGCCTGAGCAGCCGCCGCCTTCGACGCTGATGCGGAGCATCGCGCCGTCGCCTTCCGATTTCAGGATGGCGCCGATTCGCTTCGCGGCCCGTTCCGAAATCGTGACGTTGGTGGCGGTATCGGTCATAACAGTCTCCGAAATCACGGGTATTTAACTGGTTCCGTGTGGCATAGTTAAGTGCGCTGAACGCCAGAATCAAACACCGAAAGTAGAATAATTCGATGTCGGTCGGAATGGCTGCCCCTCCTGCGGTCTATGGCTCGGACCCCGGTCAGAGCCGGGGGCGGCGCTTCAACGAGCCGCCGAGCCTGCGCCGCAGCGCCTTCCGCCGCGATTGCGACCGGGTGATCCACTCCAACGCCTTCCGCCGCCTGAAGCACAAAACCCAGGTTTTCGTGTTCCATGAAGGCGATCATTACCGCACCCGCCTGACCCATACGCTGGAGGTTGCGCAGATCGCCCGCGCGCTGGCGCGGCAGCTTGGCCTCGACGAGGACCTGACCGAGACGCTGGCGCTGGCCCATGACCTCGGCCATCCGCCGTTCGGCCATGCCGGGGAGCGGGCTTTGGACGAATGCCTGCGGGCGCATGGCGGGTTCGACCACAATGCGCAGAGCCTGCGCGTGGTGACATTGCTGGAGCGGCGCTATCCGCAGTTCGACGGTCTCAATCTGACATGGGAATCTCTCGAGGGCATCGTCAAGCACAATGGTCCGCTGATCGACCGCAACGGCGAGCCGGTCGGGCGTTATCGCGAGCATGGCGTGCCGGTCGGCATCTCGGAATATGTCGCGTATCACGATCTCGAATTGTGGAGCTACGCCTCGCTGGAAGCGCAGGTCGCCGCCGTCGCCGACGATATCGCCTACGACGCCCATGACATCGACGACGGACTGCGGGCAGGGCTGTTCACTGTCGATGACCTCGGCGCCATTCCGCTGATCGCGGACATCAATGCCGTGATCACGGCGCGCTATCCGGTCCTCGATGAGACGCGCCGCGGCGCCGAACTGGTGCGCGAGCTGATTTCCTATCTGATCGAGGACGTGTTTTCGGAAACGCGCCGGCGGCTTGGTGCGGCAAATCCCGGCAGCGCCACCGATGTGCGCAATCACAACGCCGCGCTGGTCGGGTTCTCCAAGGAAGCCGAAACAACCGAGGCGATGATCAAGCGTTTCCTCAAGACGCACATGTACCGCCACGAGCGGGTCATGCGCGTGATGCGGGACGCGGAAGGCGTGGTGCGCGATCTGTTTGCCCGCTATCAGGCCGAACCGGGAGATCTGCCCGCCGAATGGCTGCCCCATGAAGGCGAAGACGGCGAGGCGGGCCGCGCCCGCCGGATCGGCGATTTCATTGCCGGAATGACCGACAGATACGCCATCATCGAGCACCGGCGGCTTTTTGACTCGACCCCGGATTTGCGTTAGGCGGCGGCCTGAAAAAGGCCAAATCTCCGCGGATTACAGGACGTCTCATGACTTCGCCCAACCATCCCCCGCATCTGTTCGCCGACGTGCTTTCGCGCGTGCATGCCGTGTGCGCGGCGCTCGGTCGCGAGGGTGCGCTGCCGGAGGGGATTGATCTCGCGCGCGTGGTGGTCGAGCCGCCGAAGGACGCAGCCCATGGCGACATGGCGACCAATGCCGCCATGGTGCTGGCGAAAGAAGCCAAGGCCAAGCCGCGCGACCTCGCCGACAGGATCGCCGACAAGCTCCGCGTCGATCCGCTGGTCGAGACAGTCGATATCGCCGGTCCCGGCTTCATCAACCTGACTTTGAAAAACTCCGCATGGTTCGGCGCGCTGCACTCGGTGCTGGAGCAGGGCGCGGGCTATGGCCGCAGCGGCATCGGCGCAGGCGAAAAGGTCAATGTCGAATATGTCTCCGCCAATCCGACGGGGCCGATGCATGTCGGCCACTGCCGTGGCGCGGTGTTCGGCGATGCGCTGGCGAGTCTTTTGTCGTTCGCGGGCTACGACGTCATCAAGGAATACTACATCAACGACGCGGGCGCGCAGGTCGATGTGCTCGCGCGCTCCGCGTTCCTGCGCTATCGCGAGGCGCTGGGCGAGAGCATCGGCGAGATTCCGGAAGGGCTTTATCCCGGTGATTATCTTGTGCCGGTCGGCAAGGCGCTCGCAGCGGAATACGGTGACAAGCTGACAAAGCAATCCGAAGCCGAATGGCTTCCGGTCGTGCGCACCAAAGCCATCGCCATGATGATGGACATGATCAAAGGCGATCTCGCCGCGCTCAACATCCGGCACGATGTGTTTTTCTCGGAGCGTTCGCTGAACGAGAACGGCAATGACCGCGTCGGTGCGACCATTGCTGAATTGCGCGCGAAGGGTGACGTCTATGAAGGCCGCCTGCCGCCGCCGAAAGGCGCGCCGGTCGAGGATTACGAGGATCGCGAGCAGACGCTGTTCCGCGCCACCGCGTTCGGCGACGATGTGGATCGTCCGCTGAAGAAGTCGGACGGCTCCTACACTTACTTCGCGTCCGACATCGCCTATCACAAGACCAAGTTCGATCGCGGCTTCCTCAACATGGTGGACGTGTGGGGCGCCGATCACGGCGGCTACATCAAGCGCGTGCAGGCAGCGATCAAGGCGGTCACCAACGACAAGGCTACGCTGGATGTGAAGATCGTGCAGCTCGTGAAGCTGCTGCGCAACGGCGAGCCGGTGAAAATGTCGAAACGCTCCGGCGATTTCGTCACGCTGCGCGAAGTCGTCGATGAAGTCGGCTCCGACGCCGTGCGCTTCATGATGCTGTTCCGCAAGAACGACGCGGTGCTGGACTTCGATCTCGCCAAGGTGATCGAGCAGTCAAAGGACAACGCGGTGTTCTATGTGCAGTACGGGCACGCGCGTGGCTATTCGATCTTCAAGAATGCGCGCGAGACAGTTCCCTCATTGCCGGAGGACGCCGCCGCGCGCGTCGCATTCCTGCGCGATGCGAAGATCGAGCGTCTGAGCGATCCGGTCGAATTGAGCCTGATCCGTCAGATCGCGCTGTTCCCGCGTATCGTGGAAGCTGCCGCGCTCGCACATGAGCCGCACCGAATCGCGTTTTACCTGTATGATCTGGCGAGCGAATTCCATGCTCTCTGGACCAAGGGGCGCGATATGCCTCATTTACGCTTCATTATCCAGAATGATGCAGAAGTAACAATCGCGCGACTTGCCCTGGTTCAGGGCGTCGTCTCGGTTCTGGCTTCAGGCCTCGCCGTGCTCGGCGTTCATGCCCCGGACGAGATGCGATAATTGGGGATTTGACCGCCGCGGGGACGGGTGGCGGTATGTGAGAAGCGGCGTTCGTTTGAATGACGGGCGAGGCGCTTCCCCGAAGGGGATGCAACATCGCAATGGCCAACCAGTATCGCGACAGACCGTTTCCGGCAGACGATGATTACGGCCGGGATCAATCCCGTGCTCCTGCACCGGGCGAGAGCGATCCGCTTGCGGAACTGGCGCGGTTGATCGGACAGACCGATCCGATGTCGACCTTTGGCCGCGATCAGCAGCGGCAGCCCCCGCAGTATCAGCAGCACGATCCGTACGACGCGCCTGAGCCGGTGGAAGAAGATCTTCCGCCGCCGCCGCGTCCCTCGTGGATGCAGAACCTTGCAGCAGCGCGTCCTGCGCCGCAGGAGCCTGCGTACCGGGAAGAGCCATCCTATCGGGACGATCAATACACGCAGCAGCAGGGTCACTACGATCCGCGCGACGCGCAGAACAATCCGGCCCAGAACAATCTCGGTTATGGTCACCACGAACCGCAGTTCGATCACAGCGGTTACGATCCGGTACTGTCTGCGCAGGGGCGTGGCCATCAGGCCGGCGCCGGCGATCGCTACGACGATGTGCTTTATGGCCGTCCGGATCATGACCCCGCGCAGCAATACGGAGCGCAGGAGGAATACTACGGCAACGGCGCTTACGACCGTCCGCCGTATGAAGAGACTTACGAGCAGGAATCGAAGCCTCGCCGGGGCGGCACCATGACCGTCGTGATGGTGCTGGCGCTAGCTGTTGTCGGCACCGGCGCCGCTTTCGCTTACCGGACCTTCGTCGGGTCGCCACGCAGCGGGGAGCCGCCGGTCATCAAGGCAGATGCAGGCCCGAACAAGATCATTCCGCCCGGCGCGAGCGACGGTTCGAGCAAGCAGATCTATGACCGCGTGGGCGACAAGTCGGCCGAACGTGTTGTCTCGCGTGAGGAGCAGCCGGTCGACGTGAATGCGAAAACAGGTCCGCGCGTGGTGTTCCCGCCGCTGACCCAGAACGCAAGCCCGCCAACGGTCTCCAGCGCATCGCCGAATGTCCGGCCGACAGGTCCGGGGGTCGGCAACGGTACGCTGACCGGTGGTGAGGAACCACGGAAGATACGAACTCTCAGCATTCGTCCCGAGCAGGACGCCAACGCCGCGATCCCTGCGCGCGGACAGCCGGCGCCGCAACAGCGCGCTGCTCCGGCTCCGGCCAGCACAGCTTCGACGCCGCCGCAATCGGCGAACGCGCCGGTCTCGCTCGCGCCTCAGGCCCAGCCTGCGCCCGAGCCCCGGACCAGAACCGCCGCGATCAATCCTGCCCAGGTGACGGGAGCGGGGGCCTATGTGCAGGTCTCGTCGCAGAAGTCCGAAGCCGATGCCAAGGCGTCCTACAAGGCGCTGCAGGGCAAATATGCGGGCATTCTGGGCTCGCGCTCGGCAACCATTCACCGGGCCGATGTCTCGGGGAAGGGCACATTCTACCGCGCGCTGGTGGGACCGTTCGGGACCAATGATGAGGCCACGCAATTCTGTCTCAATCTGAAGTCCGCCGGCGGCCAGTGCATCGTTCAGCGGCGCTGAGATAACTACGCGGGCAGAAGGCCTGCCGCGCGGTAGTTTTCAATCAGCGCGTCGTAGAGCGAGATATCGGCACGGCTGCGCGCGACCAGTTGTGCGCCCGCAATCGCAGCGAATATCGCCCGTGCCCGCATGTCGCGTTCGCCCGGGTCAACCAGACCGGCCGCGGACAGGACCTTGCCGAGCCAGGCCACGTTCACATCCGCGAATGTCTGGACCTCTTGTCGGACTGTGTCGGGCAGATCGTGATGTTCGGCAGCCATGAAACTGCACAGGCACATGCGGTTGCCGTTTTCGAGCGCCTTGCGGAAGGTTCCGGGATATTGCCGCAGGCATGCGAGCGGATCAGGCGTGTCCGCCAGCATCGCCTCAAGGGCCGATGCCGAGTCTTCCCAATAACGCCTGGCCACGGCCGCCGCGAGATCGGCCTTGCTCGGAAAATGATGGTAGATGCTGGCGGCCTTGATACCGACTTCGTCCGCGAGTGTGCGGAAATTCAGGCCGCCGTATCCATGGGCTTGCGCGGTGCGCTTGGCGGCAGCCAGAATGGCTTCCCTGGACGATGTACTCATCGCGTATGCCTCAGTGCCTTGTGTCTACCAAGTGATAGATAGAGATTGACCGGCCGAGAATAGCCAATAATGTGCGACCTACCAAGTGATAGGTAGGAGCATCGCCATGAGAATCCATGACTGGCATACCGGGCCTTATCCGGCGCGCGTCCGCATCGCCTTGGCCGAGAAAAACCTCCAGTCACAGGTGCAGTTCATCTCGGTCGATCTGCGGAAAGGCGAGCACAAGACACCCGCGTTTCTCGCCAAGAATTACTCAGGCACCTTGCCGGTTCTTGAACTCGAAGACGGCACCCTGATCGCTGAATGCACCGCCATCACCGAATATCTCGACAACCTGGACGGCGAACCCACGCTGACAGGCAGGACGGCCCGGGAAAAGGGTCTGATCCATATGATGAGCAAGCGTGCCGAACTCGAATTGCTCGACGCCATCAGCGTTTATTTCCATCACGCCACGCCGGGACTCGGGCCCCATGTCGAGATTTATCAGAATGCCGAATGGGGCTTTCGCCAGCGCGACAAGGCTATCCGGGGCATGCACTATTTCGACGGCATCCTGAGAGGACAGCCGTTCGTGGCCGGCGAAACATTCTCGATGGCTGACATCACCGTTATCGGGGGACTGATCTTCGCGGACTTGCTCAAGGTTCCTGTCCCGGCGGAGTGCGAGGCGCTCCGCAACTGGTACGCCGCCATGCAGGCGCGTCCCAGTGTCAGGAACAGGATCGCGATGTCCGGGCCGGTGAGTGCGTCGCTCTGACATTGGCGTCACGGTCCCGCGGCAGTTCGACAAATCATTGGAACGATTGCGTTTGTGACTGTGGATGACCCCCACAATCCCGTGTGATTTGGCCTGCTTTCCTTGACCCTGCCGCCATGTGCGCGCTAATCGCGCAAGCATGGCCCCGCGCGCATTCATTACCGGCGTTTCCGGAACCGCTCTCACCGACGAGGAGCGCGCGTTTTTGCGCGACCAGCGGCCATGGGGTTTCATCCTGTTCAAGCGCAACGTGGAGACGCCTGACCAAGTTACTCGGCTGGTTCAGGAATTGCGCGCCAGCGTCGGACGCTCCGATGCCCCGGTCCTGATCGACCAGGAAGGCGGGCGTGTCCAGCGGCTGCAGCCGCCGCACTGGCCGGTCTATCCGCCCGGCGCCGTGTTCAGCGCGCTGTACGATATCGACCCTGCGGCGGGACTTGAAGCCGCTCGCCTGTCCTCGCTGCTGATTGCGGCCGATCTGGCCGATCTCGGCGTCACCGTGGATTGCCTGCCGCTGGCCGATGTGCCGGTTCCCGGCGCGGACTCGGTGATCGGCGACCGGGCCTATGGCACGACCCCGGCCAAGGTGGCGGAGATCGCCCGCGCCGTCACCAAGGGGTTGTCGCAGGGCGGTGTCCTGCCGGTTCTCAAACATATTCCCGGCCACGGACGCGCCACGGCGGACAGCCATTTCCGGCTGCCGACGGTCGATACCCCAGCGGCGGAACTTGAGGAAACCGACTTCGCAGCGTTCAGGCCGCTGGCCGACCTGCCGATGGCCATGACCGCACATGTTGTGTTTAACGCCCTCGACCCCGCCCAACCCGCGACCACATCTGCGACAATCATTGAACAGGTGATTCGCGGGACCATTGGTTTCCAGGGTTTGTTAATGAGTGATGACGTGTCCATGAATGCCCTGCAGGGGTCGATCGCCGAGCGGTCGCGCGCCAGCTTCAAGGCGGGCTGCGACGTGGTTCTTCATTGCAACGGCAAGCTCGATGAGATGGCGCAGGTGGCAGCCGAGAGTCCGGAACTCGCCGGCGAAGCTCTGGCGCGCGCGGATCGCGCGCTGGCCTCGCGGCGGACGCCGCAGCCGTTCGACCGTGGCGCGGCGCGCGCCGAACTCGACCGCCTGATCGACCGGGCAGGGAGCCTGACGTCATGACCGCCGAAATCTTGTCCTTCGAGACGGGGCTGCCTGCCGATCATAACGACGGCGAACCGGCGCTGGTCGTGGATGTCGAGGGCTATGAAGGCCCGCTCGATCTGCTGCTTGCGCTGGCGCGCCAGCAGAAGGTCGACCTTCACAAGATTTCAATTCTCGCGCTGGCCGACCAGTATCTCGTTTTCATTGAGGAAGCCCGAAAGCTGCGGCTTGAACTGGCCGCCGACTATCTGGTCATGGCGGCGTGGCTTGCCTATCTCAAGTCGCGCCTGCTGCTGCCCGAGCCGCCGTCGGCGGAGGGACCGAGCGCGGAGGACCTTGCGACCGCGCTCGCCAATCGCCTGCGCCGCCTCGAGCAGATCCGCGAAGCCTCCAACCGCCTGATGACCCGCCCGCAGTTGCGGCGCGATATTTTCCCGCGCGGATGTCCGGAGCAGATCGCGCAGGTCAAGCATCAGCGCTGGACCGCGACGCTGTACGACCTGCTCACCGCTTACGCCACGCAGCGTCAGCAGCGCGTGCTCGCGACCGTGCATCTGGCCAAGCGCACTGTGTGGTCGCTGTCGGAAGCGCGCGCCTCGCTGGAGCGGCTGGTCGGCGCGGCCGAGTCCGAGGACTGGGCCAGCCTCGATGAGCACTTGATGCGCTACGTGGTTGATCCGACCCAGCGCGCCACCGTGTTCGCGTCGAGCTTTGCCGCGGCGCTCGAACTGGTGCGTGAGGGCACGCTCGACCTGCACCAGAAAGAAGCGTTCGCACCTTTGTATTTTCGTAAGCACGTCACGCATTTGCCTTCTGGCGCTGAAGCAGCGCCGGAAGTGCAGGCGGACTGAGACGCCGCGTAAGTGGAAGAAGGAGACAGGGCCATGGCAAGTCCGGCGAGAACGACGGCGCACATCGCTCCGGTTGAAGATTCCGAGGAGTCTGTCGTGGAGACCTCTGTTGTGGAGTCGGCGCAGGAATCGTCCAGCGAGACCGCCGCGCGTCCCGAGGAATTGCGTCTTCTCGAAGCCCTGCTGTTCGCCTCCACCGAGCCGCTCGAGGAGTCCGCGCTCGCCAAGCGCATGCCGGACGGCGTGGACGTGAAGGCGGCGCTGGCACAGTTGCAGGCCGATTACGCCATGCGCGGGGTCAATCTGGTCCGCGTCGCGAGCAAGTGGACCTTCCGCACCGCCGGCGATCTGTCGTGGCTGATGACCCGCGAAAGCACGGAGACCCGCCGCCTGTCGCGCGCGGCGATCGAGATGCTGGCGATCATCGCCTATCACCAGCCGGTGACCCGCGCCGAGATCGAGGAAATCCGCGGCGTGGTGACCTCGAAGGGGACGCTGGACGTGCTGCTGGAAACCGGCTGGATTCGCCCGCGCGGACGGCGCAAGACGCCGGGCCGCCCGCTGACCTTCGGAACCACCGAGGCGTTCCTATCGCAGTTCAGCCTGGAAGCGCTGGGCGATCTGCCGGGCCTGGACGAGCTGAAGGGCGCGGGTCTGCTGGATACCCGCCTGCCGGGCGGCTTCGCTGTTCCGTCGCCGTCCGACGATCCGGCGCTGCGTGAGGACGAGGACCCGCTGGAGCCGGGCGACCTCGAATTGACGCTGGCGCCCGCCGTGGAGCCGGAAAAGCCCGAGGAAAATTGAGGTTTCGCACTCTGCGTGTCCTGGACGCAGCGCATTCCAACCTGGTGCGCTGCCGATCCGGTTCCGTTGCGGATACAATGTCGTTTGCGGCGGTCCCGGTTCTGCCATGCACCGCTGCGCGCTGTGTCGCGCCCGGGACAAGAGAAGCGGCCAATGCGAACATTAACTCTGGTGTCAATGCGCCGGTTTGCGCAGTCCTGACGCGGGGTTAATCCTTGTTTTTGACACCTCCGGGGCCTACTTTCCGGTCAAATTGGGCCGGAAGTCCCGGCCGCGTGTTTTGGAGGATGGCAGTATGGGTTCGATGAGTATCTGGCACTGGATCGTCGTGATCGCCGTGGTCCTGCTGCTGTTCGGCCGTGGCAAGATTTCGGACCTGATGGGTGACGTCGCGCAGGGCATCAAGGCTTTCAAGAAGGGCATGTCCGATGACGAGGCCAAGCCTGCGGAGAAGCCCGAGCCTGTGAAGACCATCGACAGCGCTCCGTCGGCATCGACCTCGCAGCGGACCGACGTCGGCAGCAAGGCGGTCTGAGGTTAAAGCCTCGCGTTTTTGAGAGGATACGGGGCACAAGCCCCGTCGGTGGAATTTTCCATGTTCGACATCGGGTGGAGTGAACTGGTCGTCATCGGCGTTGTGGCGCTGATCGCCATCGGCCCGAAGGAATTGCCCGGTGTGTTACGCATGGTCGGGCAGTGGATCGGGAAAGCGCGCCGGATGGCCGCTGAATTCCAGGGCCAGTTCAACGAGGCGATGCGCGAAGCCGAAATGGCGGACATCAAGAAGACATTCGATGACGCCTCCGCCGCCGCCAGGGACATGTCGCCCACCAACCTCCTGACGTCGCTCAACAAGGACGTCGAGGACGCCATGAAGATCGACCAGCCGGTGATGACGCCGACCACGCCCGAGCCGCCGACACCGGACACTTTCGTGGAGGCCGAAGCGCATGCGCCGGCGGTTGAAACGCCGCCGCCCGCCATACCGGACGCCAAAGCGTCATGAGCGCAGAAGACATCGAAGCCACCAAGGCGCCCCTGATGGACCACCTGATCGAGCTGCGCTCGCGGCTGATCAAGGCGCTGCTGGCGTTCGGCCTTGCGTTCATCCTGTGCTTCGTCTTCGCCAAGCAGATTTACAACGTGCTGGTCTGGCCGTTCGTCTGGGTCGCGGGGCCTGAGAATTCCAAGTTCATCTACACCGCGCTGCTGGAATACTTCCTCACCCAGTTGAAGCTGGCGATGTTCGGCGCGGGCTTCCTGTCGTTCCCGGTGATCGCGGCGCAGATCTACATGTTCGTCGCGCCCGGCCTCTACAAGCACGAGCGCGGCGCGTTCCTGCCGTATCTGGTCGCGACGCCGATCTTCTTCGTGCTCGGCTCGCTGCTGGTCTATTTCCTCGTGCTGCCGATGCTGATCCGTTTCTCGCTCGGCATGCAGCAGGTCGGCGGCGCTGAAACGGCGCAGATCGCGCTGCTTCCGAAAGTCGGCGAATATCTTTCGCTGATGATGTCGCTGATCTTCGCCTTCGGCATCGCGTTCCAGTTGCCGGTGATCCTGACCCTGCTCGGGCGGATCGGAGTCCTGACCTCGAAACAGCTCAGGGAAAAGCGGCGCTATTTCATTGTCGGCGCCTTTGTGATTGCCGCCGTGCTGACGCCGCCGGATGTCATCAGCCAGATGTCGCTCGCGCTGCCGCTTTTAATCCTCTACGAGGGTTCGATCATCGCCGTCGCCATTGTCGAGAAGCGGAAGGCGGCCGAGGCGTCCAGCGGCACCACGCCGCCGGCCGATACGCCTCCGACGCCGCCCGCGACGACCCCGGCGGAATAAGGTCCTTCCTATCCGTTCGGCGTGCCCCGGACGCAGCGCGGCGTGTAACGCTGCGCTGCTGAACCGGGGCCTTTACACATGCCGTGTTGGGACGGTCCCGGCTCTGCGGAGCAGCGTGAAGGACGCTGCACCGCGTTCGGGACACGCCGCGTTCAGGTAAGGTGGCCGCCATGCGCCCGATTCGTCATGCCCGGGCTTGACCCGGGCATCCGCGACTTGTTCTAACGCAGCAGCAAAAGACGTGGATGGCCGGGGTATTTGGGTGAAGACGCGCTTCGCGCTTTTACCCGGTCATGACGCAGGAATTAAACATGCACGACATCAAAGCAATTCGCGAGAACCCTGAGGCTTTTGACAAGGCGCTTGGACGCCGGGGACTTGCCGGGCTGTCGTCATCCCTGATCGCGCTGGACGAGAAGCGCCGCGTCGCCATTCAGGCCTCCGAGCAGGCGCAGGCGCGCCGCAACGCAGCCTCCAGGGAAATCGGCGAGGCCAAGAAAGCCAGGGACAATGCGCGCGCGGACGCGCTGATGGCCGAGGTCGGTGAACTCAAGACCAAATTGCCCGAGCTTGAAGCGGCGGTGAAGCAGGCCGAAGAAGAACTGAAAAGAGAACTCGCGCAGATTCCGAACCTGCCGCTCGATGAAGTGCCCGAGGGCGCGGACGAGCATGGCAATGTCGAGCATCATCACTATGGCGCGAAGCGTAACTACGCCTTCAAGCCGAAGGAGCATGTCGAGCTTGGCGAGGCGCTGCGCTTCATGGACTTCGAGGCGGCGGCGAGAATGTCCGGCGCGCGCTTCGTCGTCCTGAAGAAAGGCCTCGCGCGGCTTGAGCGCGCCATCGGCCAGTTCATGCTCGACCTGCACACCGGCGAACACGGCTACACCGAAGTCAATCCGCCGCTGCTGGTGCGCGACGATGCGATGTTCGGCACCGCGCAACTGCCGAAGTTTCGTGAGGATCAGTTCGCAGCCGGATCGCTCGATGCCGAGGGGCAAGGCTACTGGCTCATTCCCACCGCCGAAGTGCCGCTGACCAATCTCGTTCGCGAGTCCATTCTCGACGAAAAAGAACTGCCGATGCGGCTGACTGCGCTGACGCCGTGCTTCCGCGCGGAAGCGGGTGCTGCGGGACGCGACACGCGCGGCATGATCCGCCAGCATCAGTTCACCAAGGTCGAACTGGTCTCGATCACGACGCCCGAGGAATCGAAGAACGAGCACGAGCGCATGCTGTCCTGCGCCGAGGAAGTTCTGAAGAAGCTCGATCTGCACTACCGCGTCATGACGCTGTGCACCGGCGACATGGGCTTCGCCTCGCAGAAGACCTACGACATCGAAGTGTGGATGCCGGGGCAAGGGGAAGGCGGCATGTACCGCGAGATTTCATCCTGCTCGGTCTGCGGCGACTTCCAGGCGCGGCGCATGGAAGCGCGCTCGCGCGGTCCGGACGGCAAGCCCCGCTTTGTCCACACTTTGAACGGCTCGGGCACCGCGGTCGGCCGCGCGCTGATTGCCGTGATGGAAACCTATCAGCAGGAAGACGGCTCGATTGCCGTGCCGGACGTGCTGCAGCCTTATATGGGCGGCCTCAAGGTGATTGAGCGCGACCGCTGACACGACTAACGGCGTCATGCCCGGGCTCGTCCCGGGCATCCACGTCTTGGCAATACACACGGAAAGAAGACGTGGATGGCCGGAACAAGTCCGGCCATGACAAAAGAAACAAGGCAACAACATGCGCATTCTCTGCACCAACGACGACGGCATTCACGCGCCGGGCTTGCAAGTCATCGAGGAAATCGCCAAGCAGATTTCCGACGACGTGTGGGTGATCGCGCCCGAACTCGATCAGTCCGGCGTCTCGCATTCGCTGTCGCTGAACGATCCATTGCGCCTGCGCGAAGTGGATGATCGCCATTTCTCGGTGCGCGGCACGCCGACCGACTGCGTCATCATGGGCGCGCGCCACATCCTGAAAGACAAGCAGCCGGACATCGTGCTGTCCGGCGTCAACAAGGGCCGCAACGTCGCCGAAGACGTGGTCTATTCCGGCACCATCGCCGGTGCGCTGGAAGGCACCATCCTCGGCCTGCCGTCCTTCGCGCTGTCGCAGGAATTCTCGATGGAGACGCGCACCAAGCCGCTGTGGGAAACCGCTCTGAAGTTCGGCCCCGATGTGATCCGCAATGTGATGAAACTCGGCGTGCCGCGCGACACGGTGGTCAATGTCAATTTTCCCGCCTGCATGCCGGACGAAGTGCAGGGCATCGCCGTCACGCGGCAGGGCAAGCGCAATCTGGGCTTCCTGCGCATCGACAGCCGCCATGACGGGCGCGGCAATCCGTATTACTGGATCGGTTTCGAGCGGGCCGCGATGCTGGAAGAGCCGGCGGAGGGCACCGATCTCGCGGCGCTCGCGGCGAAATTCGTCTCGGTCACGCCGCTGCGGCTCGACCGCACCGACGTCGCGTTTTCTGAAAAGCTCAAGGGCGTGTTGAAGTAGGGCGTAAAGCCGCTCGCTTTCATCACAGTCCGTCATGGCCGGGACAAGCCCGGCCATGACGACGGTAAGTTGGCGTTGTATCTCGGCTCAGATGAATGATCGTAGTTACACCGTCACGCCCTTGAGCGTGGCTTCGATGGTCCGCGCCAGCGTCTCGATCTGGAAGGGCTTCTGCAGCGTCGGGCGGTCGCGGAATTTTTCCGGCACGCCCTGCGCGCCGTAGCCGGTCGCGAACACAAACGGAATGTCCCGCATCTGGATCGCTTCGGCGACCGGCGAGATCACCTTGCCGTTGACGTTGACGTCGAGGATCGCGATGTCGAAATCGGTCGCCTGAACGAGGCGCACGCCTTCATCAATGTCGCCGGCTTCGGCGGCGATGGCATAGCCGAGCTCTTCGAGCATGTCCGCGACCATCATGCGGATCATGACCTCGTCTTCAACCAACAGAACCGATGTTCGCGACCCTGCTATGTATTGGCCAGGCATTCGTTCCCCAACGAGAAATCCGGATTGGCTGACAAAAGAATACCACAATTACACCGCGCGCAACGAACACCTCACTCAAAAGTTCCATGCGCAGGAACCGTCGCCGCCCGAAACCGGGCCGGTATCAGTCCGGGACCGGAAAGAACCGGCCTTTGCCGGTCGCCAGCACATTGCCCGTGCTGAGGTCTTCCAGCCGGCCCTCGACGTCCACGTAGCGGCCATGGTCGGTCACCAGCGAGCCGCGCCCGACGATCGGCGTCTCGGTCGGCACCGGCTTCATGTAGCGGATGGTCAATTCCCCGGTCACGCCGAGACGCCCGGTCGCCCGCAAGACCGTCGCCGCCAGCACCTCGTCGAGATAGGCGGCGACAATGCCGCCGTGCGCCGCGCCCGGCGGTCCCTCGTAGTGTTTCGCAATGACGATCGGCGAGGCGACGCCTTCGCCGGTCTTGAACGTGCGCACATGCAGGCCGGTCGGGTGCGACGGGCCGCAGCCAAAGCACTGATGAAAACGGTTATCGGGATCGCCAGAGAGGCGCTGCTCCTCAAGCCCGTCAAAAGTGGCGTGAAATGCTTCGTGAAGGGGAGGTGTCATCGCAGATTCTGGCTCGCTTCAACCGTTGATCCCCCGGAACATGTCTGAATTTCCGGCACAAAAAGGTGGCGCATCCCGCGATCCTTGTCAAAGTAAGCGGCATCGAATCCATTCGCTTCACGTGTTGACCAGGCATGCAATCGTCCCAACCCACGCCGCACGACAAGATGATGTTTCAGTTGAACCTGCGTCAGCGCGGGATCAGCGATCAGGCCGTGCTGAAGGCGATGGAAGACGTGCCGCGCGAGCTGTTCGTCTCGTCGCTGGACCGCGGCCATGCCTATCGCGACACGCCGCTCGGCATCGCCTGCGGGCAGACCATCAGCCAGCCCTTCATCGTCGCCTACATGACCGAACAACTCGATCTGGAGCCGTCGCATCGCGTTCTCGAGATCGGGACGGGATCGGGCTATCAGGCCGCGGTCCTGTCGAAGCTGGCGCGGGACGTGGTGACGCTGGAGCGGTTTCGTACGCTGGCCGAACGGGCGAGACTCGTCCTGAAAGACCTGAAATGCGGCAATGTGGACGTCATTCTTGGTGACGGCTTCAATGTGCCGGACAACCTCGGCACCTTCGACCGGATCATGGTCACCGCGGCGATGGAGGATATTCCGGAGGCGCTGCTCGAGCGGCTGGAGCCGGAGGGCGTCCTGATCGCGCCGGTTGGGCCAGTGGACGACAAGCAGGTGCTGGTCCGTGTCGCGCGGACGGCGGACGGTTTCGACCGCCAGGAGCTTGTGGCGGTCCGGTTCGTTCCGGCATTGCAGGGGATCGCGCGCGAACTTTAGGGCCGAACTGCGCGATGCCGTCACCCTGAGGTGCTGGAGCGAAGCGGAAGCCTCGAAGGGCGACGGCACTTTGATGATCCGTCATCTTTCGAGGCTCGCTGAAAACAGCTCGCGTCTCAGGATGACGGTGCGCGTGCGGAATTACGGCGGATTTCAGCCTTAAACAGTTATTTACTCGGACTGTGTTTACTCAAATTTGTGTTAGTTGCGTACGAGTGAGTAACCATGTCCCGCTTTGTCGAGTTGTTCAACTCGCGTCGTGCACCGCATTTCGTGGTCCTGACGCTCGTCTCGGTCGGATTTGGCGGGTGTAGCGCCGATACGTCGACACGGTTCTCCGACACCTCCTTTTCAAATCCGTTCGCCTCCCGCAACGAGGCCACCGGCTCGGTGCCCAGCAATTATCGCGGCGCGCCGCAGCAGCCGGCCTATCAGCAGCAGTCGTACCAGCAGCCGCAGCGCGAGCTTCCGCAATACGCGCGCCCGCATTCGGCTCCGGTGATTTCCGCGCCGCTGTCCGCGCCGGTCGCCACCTCCGGCGGCGGACGGGGAATGGCCTCTTATTCGCCGCCCGCGTCATCGCCGATCGAGACGACCGCGAGTGTTGCTCCGCGTTCGGTCGCGGCAAATTCCGGATACAGCCGCGATGGTGGCACGACGATCATCGTCGGCACCGCCGACACGCTCGACATCATCGCGAAACGCTACAACGTGCCGTCGTCGGAAATTCTCAAGGCCAACGGCTATGGCGGGCCGCGCATGCTCCAGCCCGGCCAGCAGCTCATCATTCCGCGCCGCATGGCGCACGCGGCTCCGCCCGCAATGTCGCCTGCGCCGAGCACGAAGGTGGCTGCCGGGCTTCCGGTCAGCGTTCATGTCGTCAAGCCCGGCGACACGCTGATGAACCTGTCGCGCCGTCATCACATCGCGCCGGCGCAACTGGCGGCAGCGAACAATATTCCGGTCACGACACAGCTCAGGATCGGCACCAAGATCAACATTCCGGGCGGCAAGGCCGCGCCGGCAGCACCGGCGCCGCAGGTTCTCGCGGAAGCACCGAAACCTGCGGCTCCTGCGCCTGCCGCTAAACCCGCCGTGGTCGCCAGCGCTGAACCTCAGCAGAAGGCGCGCGTGGCCGCCGAGGCTCCTGCCGCCGAACTGCCGGAAGCCCAATCGCCCGTGAAGGCGGCGGAGGCGACCAACGCGGTGCCGACCTTCCGCTGGCCGGTGCGGGGCCGTGTGATCGCGGGCTATGGCGCAAAGAACAACGGAAAGCAGAACGACGGCATCAATGTCGCCGTTCCTGAAGGCACGCCCGTGAAGGCCGCCGAAGACGGCGTGGTGGCTTACTCGGGCAGCGAACTCAAGGGTTATGGCAATCTGATCCTGGTGCGGCACTCCAACGGTTATGTCACCGCGTATGCCCACGCGAGTGAACTGATGGTGAAGCGCGGGGACACGATCAAGCGCGGCCAGGTCATTGCCAAATCGGGTCAGACGGGAGAGGTGGGGTCGCCGCAGCTTCACTTCGAGATCCGCAAAGGATCTTCAGCCGTTGACCCGCTTCAGTTCCTGAACGGCGCGTGATCGCCGCCACTGGGGTCCAAAACGAAAACCCCGGCCAAGAGGCCGGGGTTTTTCTTTGCGGGGATATTGCGCGAGGCTATTTCGCCGTCAGCTTCACGCCCATCCGGCCCGCGATGTCCTGCGTGAACTGCCAGGCGACGCGGCCGGAGCGCGACCCGCGCGTCGTGGACCATTCCAGCGCTTCGCGGGTCAACTGATCGTCGTCGATCCTGACGCCGAAGTGTCTGGCGTAGCCGCGCACCATCTCCAGATACTCGTCTTGGCTGCACTTGTGGAAGCCGAGCCACAGACCGAAGCGGTCCGACAGCGAGACCTTTTCCTCGACGGCTTCGCTCGGATTGATCGCGGTCGAACGTTCGTTCTCGATCATGTCGCGCGAGAGCAGGTGGCGGCGGTTCGACGTCGCATAGAGGATGACGTTTTCGGGCCGCCCCTCGATGCCGCCCTCCAGCACGGCCTTCAGCGACTTGTAGGACGCATCGTTGCCGTCGAACGACAGGTCGTCGCAGAACACGATGAAGTGGAAACCGGACTCGCGTAGCAGCGCCATCAGGAGCGGCAGGCTCTCGATGTCCTCGCGATGAATTTCGATCAGCTTGAGCCGGCCGTTGACGGCGGGGTCGGCGTTGACGCTCGCGTGCGCCGCCTTGACCAGCGACGACTTGCCCATGCCCCGCGCACCCCAGAGCAGGGCGTTGTTCGCAGGCAGGCCCTTGGCGAAGCGCTCGGTGTTCTCGATCAGGATATCGCGCATCCGGTCGATGCCTCGCAGCAGGCCCATCTCGACCCGGCTGACCTTGGGAACCGGGACCAGATGACCGTTCGGGTGCCAGACGAAGGCATCGGCCTTTTTCAGGGAATCAGCCCCGGAGGGGCCGGCCGCCGATTTGCCCAGGCTGGCGGCGATGCGCTCGAGGGCGAGGGCGATCCGGGCGGCGGTCGCGCTGTCGGCCCCCGCCGCAGGGCGTTTTGTCGCGGCCGGGGCGGCCTTGCCGGCCGGGCGCTTTGTTGCGGTTTGTTTAGTTGTTTTGCTGGTCTTTTTGGCCATGATTTCCTCTTGCGGCGGCACCCTTAGCGAGGCCGGGGAGCGCCCGCAACCGCTACAGATGCATGGCAAAATCGCCTTCCCGGGTGCCGTTGCAATTGGGCGGTCTGCCGCTATAGTCCGCGCAAATTCGGCCAAAACGGCCCTCTATCTTATGCGTTTCGCCCTGATGGCGGGCGCTTTCCCGAGGACGTCTCCATGTTCATCACTCCTGCCTTTGCCCAAGCCGCCGGCGCCGCTGGCGACACCAACAGCATGCTGATGTCGCTGCTGCCCTTCGCGCTGATCTTCGTCATCATGTATTTCCTGATCCTCAAGCCGCAGCAGAAGAAGCTCAAGGACCATCAGGAACTGGTGAAGAACATCCGCCGCGGCGACACCGTCGTCACCAATGGCGGCCTCGTGGGCAAGGTGACCAAGGTGGTCGACGACGACCAGATCGAGGTGGAAATCGCCGACGGCGTGCGCATTCGCCAGATGCGCCAGATGATCTCGGGCGTCCGCACCAAGGGCGAGCCGGCCAAGGATACGAAGGAAGAAACAGCCGCGAGCTGACCGGCCTGGAATAGCGTCAACGAATGCAAATTTTTCAGTTTCGTCATTGCGAGGAGCGATAGCGACGAAGCAATCCATTCATCGCAAAGGTGGATTGCTTCGCTTCGCTCGCAATGACGGTTCTTTCTGACGGGTTATCTCGATGCTGTATTTCACGCGGTGGAAGGCGCTGGGAGTCATTCTGACTGCCCTGATCGTGTGCCTTTGCGCGGTTCCGAACTTCTTCCCCGATCATGTGGTCAAGACCTGGCCGAAGTGGGCGCAGCGCCATGTCGTGCTGGGCCTCGACCTGCAGGGGGGGGCGCACATCCTGCTGGAAGTCGATTCCAGTTCGGTGAAGAAGGACAAGCTCGAACAGGTTCGCGACGACGTGCGCCGCACGCTGCGCGACGCCAAGATCGGCTATACCGGCCTCGCGGTGCGCGGCGAGAGCGTCGAGGTCCGCGTCAAGGACACCGACCTGACCAACGCGCTCGCCAAGCTGCGTGAGCTGTCGCAGCCGCTCGGCGGCATTCTCGGCTCATCCGGCCAGCGCAGTGTCGAAGTCAGCGATGCGGGTGGCGGGCTGATCCGCCTGACCGTGCCGCCCGCCGCGATCACCGAGCGCGTGCGCCAGTCGGTCGAGCAGTCGATCCAGATCGTCGAACGCCGCATCAACGAACTCGGCACCGTCGAACCGCTGATCCAGCGGCAGGGCGTCGATCGTATTCTGGTGCAGGTGCCGGGCCTGCAGGACCCGACCCGCCTCAAGGAACTGCTCGGCAAGACCGCGAAGCTCGACTTCCGCATGGTCGATTCCACCGTGTCGCCCGATCAGGCCCAGCAGGGACGGCTGCCCCCGGACTCCGAACTTCTGATGAGTTCGACGTCGCCGAAGGTGCCCTACGTCATCAAGAAGCAGGTGCTGGTGTCGGGTGGCGATCTCACCGACGCGCAGCCGGGGTTCGACCAGCGCTCCGGCGAGCCGATCGTCTCGTTCCGCTTCAATACGTCCGGCGCGCGCAAGTTCGCCACCGCGACGCTTGAGAATGTCGGCCAGCCCTTCGCTATTGTGCTCGACAACGAGGTGATCTCGGCCCCGGTTATCCGCGAGCCGATCACCGGCGGCTCCGGCCAGATTTCCGGCAGCTTCACGGTGCAGGGCGCCAACGATCTGGCGATCCTGCTGCGCGCGGGCGCGCTGCCTGCGCCGCTGACCATCATCGAGGAACGCACCGTCGGTCCGGGCCTTGGTCAGGACTCCATCGCCGCCGGCGAACTGGCGTCCTATGTCGGCTCGGTGCTGGTCATCGTGTTCATGCTGCTGACCTATCGGCTGTTCGGCTTCTTCGCCAATGTCGCGGTCGCCATCAACGTCGCCATGATCTTCGGCATCCTGTCGCTGCTGAACGCCACGCTGACGCTGCCCGGCATCGCCGGCATCGTGCTGACGGTCGGCATTGCGGTGGACTCCAACGTGCTGATCTACGAGCGCATCCGCGAGGAACTGCGCGCCGGGCGCACCGCGATTTCGGCCATCGACGCCGGATTTACCCGCGCGCTTGCGACCATTCTGGACTCCAACATCACCACCTTCATCGCGGCGGCGGTGCTGTTCTACATCGGCACCGGGCCGGTGCGCGGCTTCGCCGTCACCCTCGGCATCGGCATTCTGACCACCGTCTTCACGGCATTCACCGTGACCCGGCTGATTGTTGCGATGTGGGTGGCGTGGAAGCGGCCCAAGACCGTGCCGATTTGATAGCGAGTTAGAACGTGACCCATACGATCATCACCGCACTCGCCATCTTCATCGTCATCCTGACGGGCCTGAGCATCTATGGCGTGCTCCCCGCGCTTCGCATCGTTCCGGACGATACGAAGTTCGACTTCATGCGCTTCCGCCGGATCAGCTTTCCGATCTCGGCGCTGCTCTCGATGCTGGCTATCGGCCTGTATTTCGTTCACGGGCTGAATTTCGGTATCGACTTCAAGGGCGGCACGCTGCTTGAAATCCAGACCAAGTCCGGCCCCGCCGACATCGCAAAACTGCGCGCGCAATTGACGACGCTGAATTTCGGCGACGTCCAGCTTCAGCAGTTCGGCGGCCCGAACGACGTGCTGATCCGCATCGCGGAGCAGCCTGGCGGCGATCAGGCGCAGCAGGCGGCGGTGCAGAAGGTCCGCCAGTTGTTCGGTGACAGCGTCGATTATCGCCGTGTCGAAGTGGTGGGACCGCGCGTCTCGAGCGAACTGCTGGCCTACGGGACTATCGGCCTGATGCTCGCGATCGCGGGCATCTTCATCTACCTCTGGTTCCGGTTTGAGTGGCAGTTCTCGCTGGGTGCGATGATCGCGAACGTTCACGACATCGTGCTGACACTCGGCTTCATGTCGATCACGCAGATAGAATTCGACCTGACCAGCATCGCGGCGTTGCTCACCATTCTCGGCTACTCGCTGAACGACACCGTCGTCATCTATGACCGCATCCGCGAAATGCTGCGGCGGTACAAGAAGATGCCGATGACCGATCTGCTCAACCATTCGATCAATTCGACGCTGTCGCGCTCGATCATCACCCACGTCACGGTGACGCTGGCGCTGCTCGCGCTGCTGCTGTTCGGCGGCAAGGCGATCCATTCGTTTGCAGCGACGATGACGTTCGGCGTGGTGCTGGTCGGCACCTACACCTCGATCTTCATCGCGGCGCCGCTCCTGATCTATCTCGGGGTCGGCGAGAACCGGGGCGGCGAGGACGACAAGCCGTCGAAGCCGTGACGTGACCGGCGCATCGCCCGAGGGACTGCATCTTCCGCGGTCGGCGCCGATCGAAGCCTACGGTCACGGCGGATTCCGGTTCGCGGACATGTCGCATCGCGGCTCGCTGCTGTGCCTGCCGAATGCGATCTGGGCGTGGTCCGTAACTGATCCCAAGCAGATCGACCGCTATTCGCTGGCGCGCGTGTTCGAGCAAGCCAACGAGATCGACACCTTGCTGATCGGCACGGGTGACAACGTCTGGATCGCGCCCGCTCCGCTGCGCGAGGCGCTGCGCGCGATGCACATCACGCTCGACACCATGCAGACGGGACCGGCGATCCGCACCTACAATGTGATGATGGGCGAGCGCCGCCGGGTAGCCGCCGCGCTCATCGCGGTGCCATGAGCAGCGATAAAGACCGCGCGGACGCGGCGTTCTGTTCGGATCTGGCGCGTGCGCGGGATTTCCGGACCTATGCGGCAAGCCTGTTCGTCCTGCCTGACGTGCGGCGCGCGTGGATCGCGCTCGCGGCCTTCAATACCGAAGTCTCCTATGTTCGCGACCATGTCAGCCAGCCGTTGCCCGGGGAAATCCGGCTGCAATGGTGGCGCGATGTTCTGACGGGCGATGGGCAAGGTTTGCGCGGCGAGGCCGAGGCCAATCCGGTCGCGGCCGAACTGCTCCGCGCCATCGCGCGCTACGATCTGCCGGTCGAGAGCTTCGTCCGCCTGATCGACGCGCATGTGTTCGATGTCTACGACGATCCGATGCCCGACATGGCCGCGCTGGAAGCACACTGCCGCGATACATCGGCGGCGATGGTTGCCTTGCGCGCGCGTGTCCTTGGCTCGGCGTCGCCAGATGTTGCGCGCATTGCGGACCATGCCGGCATTGCGGAAGGTTTGACCGATGTGATGCTGGCGTTGCCGCGTCATGCCGCGCGGCGGCAGTTGTATCTGCCCGGCGATCTGATGTCCGTTCATGGCGTGATCGCCGAAGAGATTTTTCTTCAGCAGAGCAACCCGTCGCTGAAGGACGCACTGGCGCATTTGCGCCGCGAGGCGCGTTCGCAACTTGAGCGGGCGATAGCCATGCTCGCCGACGCGCCGGTTTCTGCGCGCGCTGCATTTCTTCCACTCGCCGTGACCGGAAAAATTCTGACGCGGCTGGATTCGTCGGAGCCGTTCGCGCCGCCATCGCTGTCGCGGCTTGGCATCCTCTGGACGACATGGCGTGCGGCCAGCGCGACGACGTTCAAGGCGTGAAGCTGCGTTCAGGCAGGGCGAGTCAAGTTAATTCCGCTTGTTTGTGCGAACTGAATCCCGATCCGCCTGCGCGCCGCAATTCAGTCGCCACTTCGCCTTTTGCGGAAAAGTTTGCCGCCGTTTTGCCTTTACGAAAATTCGCACGCTTTTCGTCATGGCCGGGCATAGCCGTTCAAAGAACGGCGTTCTAGAACGCCTACGTCCCGGCCATCCACACCTTGCCTGTTGCGAGCTTTTCAAGACGTGGATCCCGGCACAAGGCCGGGCATGACGAGTAGATAATTTCTGCTGATGACGTCGCGTGATGCTTACGCGGCGTCCGACACATGCAGCGTGTCCGAGATCCAGCGATCAATGTCGGACAGCGCACGCGCGCTGATCGCCTGTTTCTTCGCGACAGTCTTTTCATTGCCGCGCAGGCGTGATCCGTCCGGCTTTCTGGTCGGCGGCGAAGCCAGCGGCGGAAACAATCCGAAATTGATGTTCATCGGCTGGAACGACCGCGGGCCTGCGTCGATGGTTTCGATGTGGCCGCCCGTGATATGGCCGAGCAGCGCGCCGAGCGCGGTCGTCGGAGGCGGAGGCGTGATGTTGCTCCGCCTGGTATCCGCTGCTGCGAACAGTCCGGCGAGCAGGCCAATGCCTGCGGATTCCACGTAGCCCTCGCATCCGGTCATCTGTCCTGCGAAGCGCAGGCGCGGCTGCGCCTTCAGGCGCAATTGCGGATCGAGCAGCTTTGGTGAGTTCAGGAAGGTGTTGCGATGCAAGCCGCCGAGGCGCGCGAACTCCGCTTTTTCCAGGCCGGGAATCATGCGCAGCACGTCGGTCTGCGCGCCATACTTCAGCTTGGTCTGAAAGCCGACGATGTTGTAGAGCGTGCCGAGCTTGTTGTCCTGACGCAGTTGCACGATCGCGTAAGGCTTCACAGTTGGATCGCGCGGATTGGTCAAACCCACCGGCTTCATCGGCCCGTGACGCAGCGTTTCCCGCCCACGCGATGCCATCACTTCAATCGGCAGGCAGCCATCGAAGTAGGGCGTATTGGTTTCCCACTCCTTGAAATCGGTTTTCTCGCCGGCGAGCAGCGCATCGACAAAGGCTTCGTATTGCTCGCGCGTCATCGGGCAATTGAGATAGTCCGCGCCGTTGCCGCCGGGGCCGACCTTGTCATAGCGCGACTGAAACCACGCGACGTCCATGTTGATGGAATCGCGATGAACGATCGGCGCGATGGCGTCGAAAAAGGCGAGGGCGTCTTCACCGGAAAGCTGCCGGATGGCGTCAGCAAGCGCGGGAGAGGTCAGCGGTCCGGTGGCGATGACTACGTTCTGCCATTCGGCGGGCGGCAGTCCGGCGATTTCCTCGCGGCGAATTTCGATCCCCGGGTGCTCGGCAAGTGCGGCGCTGACCGCCGCGGAGAAACCGTCGCGGTCCACAGCGAGCGCACCGCCTGCGGGCACCTGGTTGGCGTCAGCGCTGCGCATGATCAACGAATTCAGCCGGCGCAGTTCGGCATGGAGCAGACCAACCGCGTTGTTCGCCGCGTCGTCGGAGCGGAAGGAATTCGAGCAGACGAGTTCGGCGAGACTGTCGGTGCGGTGCGCGTCGGTCGTCCGCACCGGGCGCATCTCGTGGAGCACCACATGGATGCCCGCATTTGCGATCTGCCATGCAGCTTCCGAGCCTGCGAGGCCGCCGCCGATGACGTGAATGGTGTCTTTGTCGTTGTAAGTTGTCATCGCTCACAACTAGAACCCGTCACGCTTCGATGCAAATCATTCGGCGGAGCAGGTTCCGGATACGACAACGCCCGCACGGGGCGGGCGCAATCGTTCGTCAGTCAGTTTTACAGCGGTTAGCCGTTGTACGCACCGGCTGCGACCCGCTGGATGTCGGAGCGGTCAAGCCCGATATCGGCCAGTTCCCGATCGCTCAACTGCGACAGCTCGGCGACATTGCGCTGATAGTCGCGGAACGCCTGGATAGCGCGGATAAATGAGAGCAGCATGGTTAGTCTCCTTCGTAGTCTCGATTCAGCTCTTGAAGTAGCCTCATCGCTGGAACCGAATATAGGAGACGATTCTGCGTTGCAACAGCGTGAATGTTGCGATGCAGCTAAACGATTTTCGCATATCTCCGGTAAGAAGTGATTAATATTTCAGCCTCGATTTGAGTATTTGCTCACGCTTTAGCAGCGCGTCGAACCGTGATTTGGACTAATATTTCATCAGGTTGACGCAAAGGAGACACAAATTCTGGTCTTTTCCAAGCTGACGGTGCTCGAATACGGCTGTCGTTAAGCCATGCGGTATCGAATAGGTCGAATCTCGTCTCTGGTATGCCAAATAAGCGAACAATAGTTCATTTCAATCACCCTGCTGTGAACGGATTTGACGAGTGACCGATGTCAGATGGACGTTCCGTTCCGGGCGTGGCATAGCCGCCAGATGCGCCGCCGTTCAATTCGCCAATTGCTTTTGACCATTGCGCTCTCGCAGGTCCTTGGGATCCAGGGGCTGCTGTTGGTCACCGCTGGCGCTCTGGCCACCTCAGCGACAGCCGATGCGGGCGGCATCGGCCTGATCTGTTCGGGCGCGCCGTTTCAAGGCGACAGGGACACGAGCCCCCTTGGCCAAACCGAGCACCACGATTGTTTGGGCGCCTGCCTGCTCAGTCGTGCCGCTGGCGAGCCGCCGGTCATCCATTTTGTTTTCTCGCGTCCGGCGCGCCATACGCGGTCGGATATTCCCCATGAACCCGCTTTATCGCCCATTTCGCGGGCAGCGGCTTTCCTCGCACGCGCGCCACCGATGCTGACCTGAGACGCTCGTTTCGGAATTATTGTTCAGCATCATTCGAGGAATCCCATGACCACCAATATCCGCAACGTCCAGCGGCCGCTGACCGGCGCCGGTCTGGCCGCACTGGCGCTTTTGACATCGCACTCCGTTGCTTCTGCCCACATCACGCTCGCCAATAGGGAAGCGCGCACCGGCACCTATTACAAGGCGGTGCTTCAGGTCCCGCATGGCTGCGACGGGACGGCCACGCAGACCATCCGGGTGCAGATTCCCGAAGGCGTGATCAGCGTGAAGCCGATGCCCAAGCCCGGCTGGACCCTCAATATCACCCGCGGCGCCTACGCGAAGTCCTACCAGAGCCATGGCAAGGCGGTGACGGAGGGACCGAAGGAGGTCGTCTGGTCGGGCGGCTCGCTGTCCGACGATAATTACGACGAGTTCGTTTTCACAAGCTATCTGGCCGATGATTTCCGCCCGGGACAGATGATCGCGTTCCCCACGGTTCAGCAATGCGCCAAGGGCGAGACCCGCTGGGACCAGGTTGCGGCGGAGGGGCAAAACCCGCACAGCCTGAAGTCGCCGGCACCCGTGCTGCGGATTGCCGCCGATACAGCCACCACCGGTCAGGCGATGGATCACAGCAAGATGGACCACGGCAAGATGGCCGCTGCCCCCGCCGGAGGTGATACCTACAAAGTCGGCGATCTCGTCGTCGTTTCACCGTGGACTCGCGCCACTCCGGGCGGCGCCAAGATCGCAGGCGGCTATCTCAAGATCACCAACAACGGCAAATCAGCGGACCGCCTGACCGGCGCGACGACAGCCGGCGCCGATCATGTGGAAATTCACGAGATGTCGATGACCGACGGCGTGATGAAGATGCGGCCGCTCGCGGACGGGTTGACCATCAAGCCCGGCGAGACGGTCGAACTCAAGCCCGGCGGTTTCCACATGATGTTCATGGACATCAAGAAGCCGCTCAAGCAGGGCGACGTGCTGAAGGCGACGCTGACCTTCGAGAAGGCTGGCAAGGTGGATGTCAGCTTCAGCGTCAATGCCCTGGGTGCGGGGGCGGGCGCAGCACCGGCTCACAAGCACTGAGCACCTCCGGTGGCGCAGCATTCATGCTGCGCCAACGTGATTACTTGCCGAGCGAAATCGCAAATGCGTCGCCATCCCTGAGACCGAGTTCATAGGCGTTGCGGATTCCATGCGGATTTCGGATGTCGAACTGCCCGACATCGACCTTGCGTGAAGGTTGTGCATAGCTGCGCCCCTTGATCGCCGGGATGGATTTGTAGACGCGGGTCAGCAGCACAAGCGTGCGACCGCCCGCGGCCTCGATCGGCTCAATCGGTTCGACAGGAACATTGTCGACAAGCCCGCCATCGAGGGCGGGCCGCCCCGCGACAAGCGTGACCGGCATGAATGGCGGAACGCCGCTGCTGGCCATCAGCGCTTCGCGAAATTGCTGCGGATCGGTGAGGGAGCGCGCAGAAACGAATTCCGGACGAAAGCCGAGGGCGCGCCCGAAGCGGGGATGAACCGGATGAAACAGCTTCTTTTCTAACTGATAGGCGCCGATGCCGAGGACCGCGCCGAGCGACGCCGGCAGGCCGCGCGGAAGGCGGGAGACTGCGACCTGAAAGTCAGTCATCTGCTGCAGTTTTTGGAACGCATTCGCGTCGATGGTCTGGTGCAGTAGCTCGGTGTACATGGGACCGACAGGGCAAAGCGGCTCGCCGCGCCGCCAGGCCGCGAAATCGAAATTCCTGAGTTGTGGATCGCAGGCATCAATGACGCGGGTGCGCGTCTGCGGGCCGATGCCGAGCAGTGAGTAGACCGCCGCAAAGGCACCGGCGCTGGCGCCGACCACGCGCGCTGGCGAGAGTCCGAGGCGATGGGCGGCAGCTTCATAGAAGCCGCCTTGCCAGTAGCAGCGGTTACCACCGCCTGCGAAAACTACCGCGTCGAACATCAAGGCCTTCGGGATGCGTGCGAGAAAACACGCATCCATGCCAAACCGCGGCGCGGCAGGCAACAGCCCAACGGCGACCGGTGCAGGGCGATCACTTGTCCTTGCGGCCCCAGGTGAACAGGTTCACCGGGAAATCCGCCGCGTAGCGCCGGACTTTCGTTTGTGGCGGCGGCTCATACGGCATGGCGACCGGCTCGATCACTTTCCGATAGAGATGCCAGGTCGCATGGCCAAGCAGCGGAATGACGACCGTCAGGCCGAGGAAGAACGGGATCGTTCCGGCAACCAGCAAGACCGCGACGATCAGGCCCCACACCGCCATCGGGACCGGATTCTGCGCGACCGCGCGCACCGACGTCAGCATCGCATCCATGGCGCTGGCGTGGCGGTCGAGCATCAGCGGGAACGAGACAACGCTGACGCAGAGAGCGACGAGCGCGAACAGGAAGCCGACGCCGCATCCCATGACAATGAGCCTGTGACCTTCGGACGTTGTCAGCACGCGATTGAAGAAATCAGGAAAACTCGACGCGGGCGCGTAACCGAATGTTGCGCTGTAGATCGACTGCGCGGCTGCAAGCCAGACCAGAAAAAGAACCAGCAGCATGACGCCGAAGGCTGCCATCGCGCCGATGGACGGCGAGCGAAGCACCCCAAGGGCATGCGAGGCGGTCGGCGTTTCACCGCGCTCCCGCCGCCGGCTCAGGTCGTAAAAGCCGAGCGCGGCGAACGGTCCGAGCAGCGCGAAGCCGGCGGCCAGAGGAAAGAGCAGGGGTAGGATCGAATAACCGAGCACGGTCCGCGCAAGAACAATGCCGAGAACGGGATAGATCAACGCCAGCAGGATCGCGTGAGTTGGTACGGCCTTGAAGTCGTCCCATCCGAGACGGAGCGCATCCCACAGGTCGTCGATGCCTATTTTCCGAACGGTGTATTTTGACAGATCGGTCGCGACTGGAAGCGTTCTCATGTTGGTGGAGGCTGGATTGCTCATGGTGACTGTCTCCTGGCGATGCTGCGTTTATGGCGCTGCGATTGCGTGTGGGGCACCGTGCAAGCAAAGAGTCTATCACGATCACCCGGAAGCACATCGTGGAAGACATCACGATCGCTTGCGACAGAACAACTGCGCAGGCGCAGCAAAGTTCTCGGAAAGAACGAAAACGATGGACGACAAGAGACAGCAGGGCACTGTCACATCGCAGTCATTATGGCCTCTTTTAGGCGCTTTTGATCGAATTCACCGCAGCGCAATGTGGATGACTTGCATTGGCAAGCCACAGGCGGGCGTCTACACTCCGGATGTGACTACCGGTGTGATGCGGCCGGACGTGCGGGGGAGCATCAATCCAATCCACCAGTCAATCGACGGACTATCGGAGTTTTACAGATGAGCATTTTTGGAAAGATCATGGGCGCGATTTTCGGCACCAAGGCCGAAGCTGCCGAACCTGCCGGCGGCGCCGGAGCCCCTGCCGGCGGCGCAAGCGTGCCAATGGTTGACGTTGCGCCGATTCTCGACAAGGCCGTCGCGGCCAAGGGCGAAAAGCTCGAATGGCGCACGTCGATCGTCGACCTCATGAAGGCCCTCGATATCGATTCCAGCCTTTCCGCCCGCAAGGAGTTGGCCAAGGAACTGAAGTACGACGGGGACACCAGCGATTCCGCAAAGATGAACATCTGGCTGCACAAGCAGGTCATGACCAAACTCGCGGCCAACGGCGGCAAACTGCCGGACGATCTGAAGCACTGATTGCACTGGACTGAGATCGCCTTACTCAGGGTGGTTTCATTGAAGGCCCGCCTCAAAGAGGCGGGCCTTTTTCTTTGCGGTGCACACATTGTGCTCGTCTGTTCAAGGATTGGCTTCGGCATACAAAATGCCACGCTGAACGAGTTGCTTCGCGTTGGTTAGGGGATGTCGCTCGGCTAACAACGATCAACGCGGAACGATATTACTGAACTCAGTCGCAGAAACATTCTTGCCGCGGCGGCATTGGCCGGCACGGCCGCTCTCTTTCGTCCGCTCTTGTCTGGCGCGAGCCACGTCGCCGCCATAACGCGGGCGCCAAAGGCAGGCGCTCGCCAAGGAATAGCGGCGGCAGAGGCCGGGCTGAAAGCCGTCTTCCCGGTCTACCGGCGGGCTTTATCTTTTGCGGATAGCAAAATCAGGTGGCGACGTCGGCGAACTCCGGATGCTTGTCGAGATAGTCAACGACGAAACCGCATGCTGCGACGGCCTTCAGTCGGTCCGCGCGAATCTGTTCCAACGCGCCTCGCACAAGCTGAGAGGCAATGCCGCGACCGCGCAGCGCAGGCGGCGTTTCGGTGTGAGTGATGATGACTTTGCCCGGCGCAAGCCGGTAATTGGCAAAGGCCGTTGTGCCGTCGACATCGAGCTCATATCGGCTCAACGCCGTGTTGTTGCGAACCATGATCTTCTCTTGTTTTTCGGCTTCGGTTTATTTCAGAAGGTCGGCGTACTCGGAGTGTTTTTCGATATACGCTTTCACAAAGGGACATTGCGGAACGACCTTCAGACCGGCCGCGCGGACCTGATCCAATGCACCTTTGATCAGCTTCGATCCGACACCCTTGCCGCCCAGTTCGGGTGGAACCTCGGTATGCACAAACGTGATGATGCCATCGGAAAGCTCGTAATAGGTCGCCGCGATGTGACCCTCGGCTTCGAGCTGGTAGCGCTTTTTGGCGGGGTTGTTGCGAATCGCGTCGGTCATTCCATCTTCCACATGTTGAACCGTCCGCTCGGGGCAACTGGCGGGCAGCTTCGTCCGGGAGGTCGACAAAAACCGGTTCCGGGGCCCTTGTAAAGATTGGGGTTACTCATAGGTGATTTGAAGACATACCATGAGGCGGCCGAACCGGTCGTTTGGATGAGGCGTGTCTGACCATCGAGCCGCCATCGTATGCCTTCGTGAAATGGAGGTATCCATGTCAGTCGATCGTTTTTTGAACATACATCGGTCTTGGGAAGACTGGGCCGGCATGGCGCTTGGGTTGATAATCGCCCTTTCGCCCTGGATGACCGGCGAAGCGAACAACGGCCTCGGTGCTCACTCCGAGCCGGGGATGGCGCTCCTGAACGCGGTTTGCGTCGGCATCCTCGTCTTCGGCTTGTCCCAGCTTGAATACATAGTCCTTCGGCGCTGGGAGGAGGCGTGCGAAATCGCCCTTGGCTTCTGGCTGATCGCGTCGCCTCACATCTTTGCCTACTCTGGCGGCGGAACGCTCAGGCTGTGGCACACCGCGCTCGGCGGCGTCGTGATCCTGCTCGGCGTCCTGAAACTCTGGCAGGATTGGGATTTGAGCGACGAGGAATTGGCCCGGCACGGACAGTAACGGAGCAGGAAGCGCGGGCAGCGCCTGACCAGCACCCACCAAAATCGCCGGCTTCTGGTGAAGCCGGCGATTGCGCGTTCAATGATGACGGACGGTCGAAACGAGCTATTCCGCGGCCTCGTCGGCGCTGAAAATCTTGCCGGCGCGGCCCTTCTTCAGGACAGGCGCGAGGAATTTTCCGGTATAGCTGCGCGGCGCCTTAACGATGTCTTCCGGCGGACCCCAGGCCACGATCTCGCCGCCGCCATCGCCGCCCTCGGGGCCGAGGTCGATCACCCAGTCCGCTGTCTTGATGACCTCGAGATTATGCTCGATCACCACAACGCTGTTCCCCTGCGCGACAAGCTCGTGGAGCACTTCGAGCAGCTTGGCGACATCGTGGAAATGAAGCCCCGTGGTCGGCTCGTCGAGGATATAGAGCGTGCGGCCGGTGGCACGCTTGCTCAGTTCCTTGGCCAGCTTGACGCGCTGGGCTTCGCCGCCGGACAGCGTGGTCGCCTGCTGGCCGACATGGATATAGCCGAGGCCGACACGCTGCAGCGTCTTGAAGGTTTCCCGAACCCGCGGCACCGCCTTGAAGAACTCGGCTGCCTCGTCGACCGTCATGTCCAGTACGTCCGCGATGGACTTGCCCTTGAACAGGACATCCAGCGTTTCGCGGTTGTAGCGCTTGCCCTTGCAGGTGTCGCAGGTCACATAGACGTCCGGCAGGAAGTGCATCTCGATCTTAATCAGACCGTCGCCCTGACAGGCCTCGCAGCGGCCGCCCTTGACGTTGAACGAGAAGCGGCCCGGCTCATAGCCGCGCGCCTTCGACTCCGGCAGGCCGGCGAACCACTCGCGGATCGGCGTGAACGCGCCTGTATAGGTCGCAGGGTTTGAGCGTGGTGTGCGACCGATCGGCGACTGGTCGATGTCGATGATCTTGTCGATATGTTCGAGACCCTCGATACGATCGTGCGGAGCAGGGCCTTCCGAGGCATTGTTGAGCTTGCGGGCGATGGCTTTGTAAAGCGTGTCGATGAGCAGTGTCGACTTGCCGCCGCCGGATACACCGGTGACGCATGTAAACAGCCCGAGCGGAATCTCGGCGGACACGTTTTTCAGATTGTTTCCGCGCGCGTTGATGACCTTGATGGTGCGGCGATGGTTTGGAGGCCGGCGCTCCGGAATCGGCACATACATCTCGCCGGTGAGATATTTTCCCGTCAGCGATTTCGGGTTGGTCTTGATCTGCTGCGGCGTGCCTTGCGCAACGATGTTGCCGCCGTTCACGCCCGCGCCGGGACCGACGTCGACGACATAGTCGGCGGTCTCGATGGCATCTTCGTCGTGTTCGACGACGATGACCGTGTTGCCGAGATTGCGCAGCCGCCGCAGGGTTTCGAGCAAACGCGCGTTGTCCCGCTGGTGCAGGCCAATCGAGGGCTCGTCAAGCACATACAGCACGCCGGTCAGGCCGGAGCCGATCTGTGAGGCAAGGCGGATGCGCTGGCTTTCGCCGCCGGACAGGGTGCCCGACGAGCGCGACAGCGTCAGATAGTTCAGGCCGACATCCAGCAGGAACGACAGGCGTTCGCGGATTTCCTTCAGGATCCGCGCGGCGATTTCGTTTTGCTGCTTGTTAAGTCCGCCCGGGACGCTTTCAAACCATTCTCCGGCGCGCATCACCGACAGTTCGGAGATCTCGCCGATGTGCTTTCCGCCGATCTTGACGCAGAGCGCTTCCGGTTTCAGGCGATGGCCGTGACAGGCTTCGCAGGGCACGTCGCTGAAATATTTGCCGAGTTCCTCGCGCGCCCATTCGCTTTCGGTTTCGCGGAATCGGCGCTCGATATTCGTCACTACGCCCTCGAACGGCTTCTTGGTGTCGTAGGAGCGGACGCCGTCCTCGTAGGAGAACTTGATCTCGTCGTCACCGGAGCCGAACAGAATGGCATTCTGCGTTTTCTTCGGCAGATCCTTCCATTTGGTGTCGAGCGTGAATTTATAGAACTTGCCGAGCGCCTGCAGCGTTTGGACATAATACGGCGACGACGACTTCGCCCAAGGCGCGATCGCGCCCTTGCGCAGCGTCGCCTCCTTGTCCGGAATCACGAGTTCGGCGTCGATATGCTGTTCGATGCCGAGACCGCCGCATTTGGGGCAGGCGCCGTAAGGGTTGTTGAACGAGAACAATCGCGGTTCGACTTCCGGAATCGTGAAACCGGAGACCGGGCAGGCGAACTTCTCGGAGAACAGAATGCGCTCCGGGCCGCTCTTGTCGTGAATTTTCGCGGTTTTCTTTTCCGGCTTCTTGTCCGATGAGGTCTCGGTGCCGGCAGGCGCATCCGCAAACTCGATGACGGCGAGGCCGTCGGCGAGTTTCAACGCCGTTTCAAACGATTCAGCGAGGCGCTGCGCCATGTCCGGGCGCACCACAATCCGATCAACGACGACGTCGATGTCGTGCGGAAACTTCTTGTCGAGGACCGGTGCTTCAGCGAGTTCATAGAACTTGCCGTCGACCTTGACCCGCTGGAATCCCTTTTTGAGATACTCGGCGAATTCCTTCTTGTACTCGCCCTTGCGGCCTTGCACGACAGGCGCAAGCAGATAAAGCCGCGTTCCTTCCGGAAGCGCGAGAACCCGGTCCACCATCTGGGAGACGGTCTGACTCTCAATGGGAAGGCCCGTCGCCGGCGAATACGGAACGCCGACACGCGCCCACAACAGGCGCATGTAGTCGTAAATCTCGGTCACAGTGCCGACCGTCGAGCGCGGATTTTTCGATGTGGTCTTCTGTTCGATGGAAATTGCCGGCGACAATCCGTCGATCTGGTCGACGTCCGGCTTCTGCATCATCTCAAGGAACTGACGGGCATACGCGGAAAGCGATTCGACGTAGCGGCGCTGACCTTCCGCATAGATGGTGTCGAAGGCGAGGGAGGACTTTCCGGAACCGGACAGGCCGGTGAACACAACCAGCTTGTCGCGTGGAATTTCGAGGTCGATGTTCTTGAGGTTATGCTCCCGCGCGCCGCGGATTGTGATGGCGCGCAGGCTCGAGCCAGCGGGGGTCTTTCGGCTTGCCTTGATCACTTCGTCCATGAGGGTTTCCGGTGGCGCGTGATGCGCAATAAGGGCGCTGTCCCGGAAAACGTAATGACCGCTCGCCGGTTTCTTGTTCTCGATCAGATTCCTGTTCGCAGAACATAGTGAGAACGGGGTCGGATTTCTAGTCCCGCCGGCAATTCATCAACTGTTAGATGGCTGTTCGCGACATCCCCGATATGGGGCGTGCTTTACAAACAAAAAGGCCGGCTCAAGAGCCGGCCCTTCCGTGGTCCTGAAAACTCGGGAGGAGTTTGTCAGGTATTCAAAGCTCAGTACTTGGCGACGACCGGGCCACCCCAGTTGAAGCGGTAGTTCAGGCCAACCTTCACGGTGTGGAGGTCGTCCTTGTAGGACAGGGCCTGAGGACCGGTGGTCGCACCGGTGTAAGCGACGTTGGTGGTGTCGAAGT